>Ga0209726_10000296_pt1 | contig 96216 bp, 93 predicted proteins | sample Subgrocontami54m_FD_187453 | JGI IMG/M metagenome (GOLD analysis project Ga0209726, IMG submission 187453) | Subsurface groundwater microbial communities from S. Glens Falls, New York, USA - GMW46 contaminated, 5.4 m (SPAdes) (version 3) | ecosystem: Environmental > Aquatic > Deep subsurface >...
TGCTGTACGCTGTCCGCAACTCGCGGACAGCGCAAGGACACCTGCCATGACGACGAACTCCGTCCCCACCGGGTTGGCGCTCACGACATTGGACGAGACATTCCGCACCGACCCGTATCCAGTGCTCGATGATCTGCGCGAGCGCGAGCCCGTCCACTACGACGCCGTGTTGCATCGCTGGATCCTCACCCGCCACGATGACGTCGATCGCCTGTTGCGCGACCGCACGCTTTCCGTCGATCCGCGCAAGGCCGCGCCCGGCACGTTCGAGCGCATGTTCTTCGTGGGCGCGGGGATGGACGAACCCGCCGATGGCGGGGTGAGCGCCGACGACGGCGAGATGAGCATGCTCTTCTCTGACGCGCCGTACCACACGCGCCTCCGCGGCCTCGTCAGCAAGGCGTTCAGCGTGCGCGCCGTCGAGGCGATGGCGCCCCGCATCCAGCAGATCGCCGAGGAGTTGCTCGCCGCGGTCGCCGGCCAGCCCGGCTTCGACCTCATCGATGCGTATGCGGGCCCGCTGCCCACTATCGTCATCGCCGAGATGCTCGGAGTCGATCCGGCTGACCGCCGCGACTTCAAGCGCTGGTCCGACGCAGGCGTGCAGCGCTTCAACCCCGTGCTTTCACCCGAGGGCCGGGCGGAGGCCGACAAGGCCTCGGAGGCACTGCGTGCGTACTTCACGCGGGCCATCGCGGACCGCCGCCGGGAACCGCGCTCGGACCTGCTCAGCTCGCTGGTCGCCGCTGAAGAGAACGGCGACCGCCTCAGCGACGATGAGATCCTGACGATGTGCAGCCTGCTGCTCGCTGCAGGCAACGTCACGACCACCGACCTCATCGGCAACGGCATGATGGCGCTGCTGGGGAATCCGGGCGAGTTGCGCAGGCTGCGCGACGATCCACCGCTGATCAAGAACGCTGTTGAGGAGATGCTCCGCTTCGACCCGCCCGTAACGCAGTCCGGGCGCACGCCTCTGACCGCCGTCGAGATCGGCGGCTGCCCGATCGCGGCGGGCCAGTCGGTGACGCCGTCGCTCGCCGCCGCGAACCGCGACCCCGCCGTCTATCCGGAGCCGCACCGGTTCGACATCACCCGCAACGACACGCACCACCACTCGTTCGGAGGGGGTGCGCACACCTGCCTTGGCGCGCCGCTGGCACGCCTCGAAGCCCAGATTGCCATCAGCACGCTGGTCGCGCGGTTCCCGGACCTGCGCCTCGCCGGCGATCCCGTGGAGTACCGCAACGTCCCGGGGTTCCGCGGCATCGCGAAGCTGCACGTACTGACGTAACGAATCGGCGGGTGGCGACCGCCACGAGAATCCAGTCGGGAATGTTCTTGCATTGATAGTGCGAAAAGCGGTATCGTCGCTGACATGCAAGGCACGTCAGCACAACCCGGCGCCCAACCCAGCCCGCGCGACGGCCGCGCGGCGCGCTCCGAGCGTACCCGCGACGCCGTCGTCGAGGCGCTGCTGAGCCTGATCGATGACGGCGACCTGCAGCCGACTGCCGCACGCATCGCCGAGCGCGCCGGCGTCTCGCTCCGCTCCGTCTTCCAGCACTTCGAGGACCTGGAGGGGCTCTACGCCACGGCCGCGGACCGGCAACTGCAGCGGGTGATCGGCATCACGCGCCAGGTGCGGCGCGATGGGCCGCTCGACGCGCGCATCGCCGCCTTCGCGGAGGGCCGCGCGCACGTGCTTGAGGCGATCTCGCCCGTCCGGCGCTCCGCGCTGCTGTCGGAGCCGTTCTCGGAGGCCATCGCCACCCGCCTGCGCTGGGCGCGGCTTCGCGGTCGGCGCGAGGTCGAGCGCGTCTTCGCCATCGAGCTCGAGGGCCGGCCCGCCGCCGACCGCCGCGAGCTCGTCGAGGCGCTGACAGCAGCCGGCAGTTGGTCCGCGTGGGAAGCCCTGCGCACGCACCAGGGGCTCTCGCTCGCGCCGGCCCGCAAGGTCATGGCTCGCACGCTGCGGGCGTTGTTGCACCAGGAGGCATGATGGAAGCTCTTCGCACGCCCGATGAACGGTTCGCCAACCTGCCCGGCTACGGCTTCGCGCCGCACTACGTCGAGGTGGGCGATGGCCTGCGCATGCACTACCTGGACGAGGGGCCGCCCGGCGCCGAGCCCGTGCTGCTGCTCCACGGCGAGCCGTCCTGGTCGTACCTATACCGCAAGATGATCCCGATCATCACCGCCGCCGGTCTGCGCGCCGTCGCGCCTGACCTGATCGGCTTCGGCCGCAGCGACAAGCCCACGAGGCTAGACGACTACACGTACCAGGCGCACGTCGACTGGACGGCGTCGCTCGTCGAGCAACTGGACCTCACACGCATCACACTCGTCTGCCAGGACTGGGGCGGCCTCATCGGCCTGCGCATCGCCGCTGAGCACCCGGAGCGCTTCGCCCGCATTGTCGCCGCCAACACGCTCTTGCCCACCGGCGACAACCCGCCCGGCGAGGCATTCCTGCGCTGGCAGGAGTTCTCCCAGAAGGCGCCCGAGCTGCACGTCGGCAACATCGTGAAGGGGGGCTGCCGCACGCCCATGGCGCCGGAGGTGGTCGCCGCGTACGACGCCCCGTTCCCGGACGACCGCCACAAGGCGGGCGCGCGCAAGTTTCCGGCGCTGGTGCCGACGCGCCCGGACGACCCCGCCTCGGACGCCAATCGCCGCGCGTGGGAGGTGCTGCGCCGGTGGGAGAAGCCGTTCCTCTGCGCGTTCAGCGACGAGGACCCGATCACACGCAACGCCGACCGCGCGTTTCAGTCGCTGGTGCCGGGCACGAAGGACATGCCGCACACGACGATCCACGGCGGCGGTCACTTCCTGCAGGAAGACAAGGGCGAAGAGCTGGCGCAGGCCGTCGTCAGTTTCATCGCCGCCACGAAGGGTGCGTCGTAGTGAGCCGCATCGCGTCGAGCGTGGCGCAGTGCATTGCGCTTGCCCGCCGCCGTCGCACCGCCACGGATTTGCATCGCAGCACACGAGGAGAACGCGCATGGCAGCCATGGATCTGATCTTGCTCGGGACGGGGAGCCCGCTTCCATCCGGAAATCGCTGCGGCGCCGGGAACCTGGTCACCTCGGGCGACAGCACGATCCTCATCGATTGCGGCTGGGGCGCCGCGCGCCGCCTGATCGCGTCGGGCGTGCCGCTCGCGAAGATCAACACGATCTTCTTCACGCACATGCACTCGGACCACATAACCGACCTGCCCGACTTGATCATGATGCGGTGGACCGTGGGTGGCGCGACGCAGCCGCTCACGATCTACGGCCCCGAAGGCACGCGCGAGGCCGTCGAAGGCTTCCGCGCAGGGCTGAACCCGGATGTCCGCTACCGCTTCGCGCACCACGGCGACAAGCTCTCGCGGGACGCCATTGAGGTCATCGTGCACGAGACGCCTGCGACGGCGGCCGTTTCGCATGTGACCACCATCGGCGAGATCTCCATCGGCGCGTTCGAGGTCGACCACCGGCCGGTCGTCCCTGCGCTGGGCTTTCGCGTTGAGGCGCGCGGCAAGTCGGTCGTGTTCTCCGGCGACACGAAGCGATGCGACTCGCTCGTCCAGGCATCGAAGGGCGCCGACATGCTGGTCAGCGAGGCGCTGCACCTGGGCATGATGGAGGACCGCATGAAGCTGGCGCGAAGCGTCGGCAACGAGCGCGCCGCGATGCTCCTCGAGGAGGCGTGCAACTACCACGCGCCCACGCTCGACGTCGCCGAGATGGCGCGCGACGCCGGCGTGCCTCGGCTCGTGCTCTCGCACCTGCTGCCACCGATCCCGGACGATGGCCCGATCGTCGAGAGCTTCGTCGCGGGCATGAGCGAGATCTTCCCTGGCTCCATCCTCGTCGCCCGGGACCTGCAGCGCCTCTCAGTCGGAGACGACTGACGTCTCCCTCGCGCCCTGCATGCGCCGCCGCGCCGCCGGCTGGCCCGTGCGCGCCGAACCGGCATAATGAGGCCCGAGTGAGAGGAGACCCGCTGTGAGCGATGTGTTGACGGTCAGCGACGCCGGGCACGTCCGGACGATCCGGCTCGGGCGCCCCGAAAAGAAGAACGCGCTCTCCAACGAGCTGGCGTGGGGCATCGTGACGGCGGTCGAAGCCGCCGCGCACGATGACAACGTGTGGGTGGTCGCGATCACCGGCAGCGGCGACTCGTTCTGCTCCGGGCTCGACCTCAACGGACCCGGCCCCGATGCGTCGCCGTATTCTCCGCAAGAGCGGTACATGGACGACATCCACTGGGTCGGGCGCTTCCCGTTGGTCCTGCGCCACGTCTGTGACAAACCGGTCGTCGCGGGGCTCAACGGCGTCGCCGCCGGCGCCGGTCTTTCGCTCGCGATGGCCGCCGACATGCGCATCGCCGCGCAGTCAGTGCGGCTCATCGCCGGTTACCCGCGCATCGGCGGCTCGCCGGACGGCGGTCTTACGTGGACGCTGCCGCAGGCCATCGGCTACGAGCAGGCCATGCGATTCCTGCTCGAAAACCGGACGGTCGATGCCGGCGAGGCGCTTCGCCTCGGCTTCGTCGGCGAAGTCGTGTCGGATGACAAGTTCGCGGCGCGTCTCGCCGAATACTGCGACTTCCTCGCCCAGCGGTCGCCGATCGCCAGCCGCCTCACCAAGCGGACCATCGTTAAGGCGACCGCAATCGACCTGGAGGCGCACGTCCGCTACGAGCTGGCGAGCATCCTCAAGGCATTCTCGACGAACGACGCCGCCGAGGCGCGCAAGGCGTTCTTCGAGAAGCGCGCGCCGGTGTTCGAGGGCCGCTGAACCGACGTACGGCGCAGGCGCGCCAGTCGCTTGCAAAAATGTATTGACAGCGGTAGCCTGTCGTCCAGGAGGGCAGCGACATGTCCAAGCAATACGGTCTGCCGTGCCCCGTCGCCAAATCGCTCGACATCATCGGCGACCGATGGACGCTTCTGATCATCCGTGACCTGCTCGCGATCGGCCCTCGCAAGTACGTCGACCTGTCGGAGTCGCTGAAGGGCATCGCCCCCAACGTGCTGTCCGATCGCCTGAAGCTCCTTGAATCGCACGGACTCATCGAGCGTGAGTTCTACGAGCAGCACCCGCCGCGCGCGCTCTACAAGCTCACGAAGAAGGGCTCTGACCTGCGCATCGTCATGCAAGCGCTCGTGGAGTGGGGCAACAAGTACCTCTACGATGGCGTAACCGTCGTGCATGAGACATGCGGCCACAACGTAAAGACGGTCACGTACTGCGAGCAGTGCGACCAGCGCGTCGCTCCGCGCGACGTGCGGATGAAGTACCGCAAGCGCGAGGCAGCCCTCGCCCTCGAACGCTCGACATAACAATACTGCCCGTTGGCGCCCTGCCTCTCGAAGCCGCCGCTGGATCCGCGGCTTCGTTGTTGTCCCGGCAGTTGACACGCCGCTAGTCACATGCTAGAAACAAGTGACTAGCAAGAAGAAGTGTGACTGGGAGGCCGCCGTGGATTTCTACCTCACTCTCTGGGCCATCGACCGTGAAAGGGAAGTTGATGTCGTCGCCCTGCGCCTCTCCGCCGCCGCTTCGGCGCGCGAGGCCAGTCGCGGGTCGAAGCGCACCACGACGCACCGCGCCGTGCCCCGGGCGCTCTGGTCCTTCCTCGCCGCCGTTTCTCGACCGCTGCTTCGCCGCCACACCTGATACCCCGGACGGCGCAGGTGGCGCCAGTCCGCAGGTGGAGCGAACCTGCCCGCGCCGCGTATCCTTCAGGTCTCACACACGCGACACGAGCAGAAGGAGCTGATCGACATGGCCGGACAGATGGTCTCGTTTCCCAGCAACGGTCACTCCGCCGAGGGCTACCTCGCGCTGCCGGCGTCGGGCAAAGGACCCGGCGTCATCGTGATCCAGGAGTGGTGGGGCCTCGTTCCGCACATCAAGGATGTCGCTGACCGCTTCGCCGCCGCCGGCTTCGCCGCGCTCGCGCCCGACCTCTATCACGGCAAGACCACGAAGGAGCCCGACGAGGCTGGCAAGATGATGATGGCGCTGAAGATGGACGAGGCGGCGAAGGACATGGCCGGCGCCTACGACTTCCTCAAGGGCCATAGGGCGTGCACCGGCAAGGTCGGCAGCGTCGGCTTCTGCATGGGCGGCGGACTCTCGCTGATGATCGCCTCGATCCGCCCGATCGACGCCTGCGTCGATTACTACGGCGTGGCCGAAGCCGCGCAGCTCACCGGGCTCAAGGCGCCCGTGCTCGGCCACTACGCGGCGAACGACACGTGGGCCAGCCCGGAAGCGGCAGCCAAGCTGGAGAAAGGGCTGCGCGACATTGGGAAGCAGGTGGAGTTCCATATGTATCCCGGCACCGACCACGCCTTCTTCAACGACAGCCGCCCCGAGATCTACAACGACGCCGCGGCGAAACTCTCGTGGGACCGCACGCTCGCGTTCTTCAAGCAGCACCTGGCCTGACCGATGCCCGAAGAATGGCGCCGCGACGGCTTTCTCATCAGCACCGATCCCGCGCTGCTCGACCTGCAGGTGGTGCATCGATGGCTGTCTGAATCGTCGTACTGGGTGCCCGGCATCCCGTTCGACGTGGTCAAGCGCGGCATCGACGGTTCGCTGAACTTCGGCCTGTACGGCGCCGGCGGCGAGCCGCAGGCAGGACTCGCGCGTATCATTACCGACTACGCCACGTTCGCCTACGTCTGCGACGTGTTCGTGCTCGATGAGTATCGCGGCCGCGGCCTCGGCGTCTGGTTGATGGAGTGCGTCGCCGCGCACCCGCGCCTGCAGGGTCTGCGGCGCTGGATGCTCGGCACGAAGGACGCGCACTCGCTCTACGAGAAGACCGGATTCACGCCTGTCGCCTCGCCCGACCGCTGGATGGAGAAGGCCGACGCCGAGATCTATACCCGCACCGCGGGGTACAGCAGCACGACGGAGGACGCATGAAAGCAGCAGTCTATTACGAGGCCGGTGCCCCCAGCGTCTTCAAGTACGAAGATGTGCCCGACCCCGAGTGCCACCCGAAGGGCGTCGTCTTCGATGTGCAGGCCATCGCCATCGAAGGAGGCGACGTGCTCAACCGTGCCGGAGGCGCGCTCACGTCGCACCCCCACATCGTCGGCTACAACTGCGCCGGCGTCATCCGTGAAGTCGGCGCCGAGGTGACCGACCGCAACGTGGGCGATCGCGTCACGGCGCTCATGGCGAGCGGCTCGCACGCCGCGGTGGCCTCCGTCCCGGCTTCCTCGACCTGGCTCGTGCCCGACGGCTGCTCGATCGAGCACGCCGCGTGCGTCCTCGTCTCGTGGGGCACGGCGCACGACTGCCTCTTCGAGTTCGGCCGCCTCAAGGCGGGCGAAACGGTGCTCGTGCAGGCCGGTACCAGCGGCGTCGGCATCGCCTGCGTGCAGCTAGCGAAGCGCGCCGGCGCCACCGTGCTGGCGACATCGTCCAGCGACGACAAGCTCGAGCGCCTGAAGCAATACGGCATGGACATCGGCGTCAACTACAAGAGCGGCAGCTTCGTCGAGTCCGTGCGCAACGCCACGAACGGCCAGGGTGTCGATCTCGTCGTCGATTCCGTCGGCGGCAAGACGCTCGAAGGCAGCCTGATGTGCGCCGCCTATCGCGGCCGCGTGATCACCGTCGGCAACGTCAGCCGCGAGGGTAAGCGCATCGACATCTCGGCGCTGAGCGGCACCAACGGCTCCCTCACGGGCGTATTCTTCGGTCTCGAGACCTTCCGCAGCGCCGCACGCGTCGTGCCGCTGATGAATGGCCTGCTCCGTGATATCGCGAAAGGCGAGCTGAAGGTCGTGGTCGATCGCACCTACCCTCTGTCCGAGGCCGCCGCCGCGCACGCCTACATCGAATCCCGTGCCGCCTTGGGCCGCGTCGTACTGGTACCCTAACGCGCGAGAGGGCGCGAGCATGAGCAAGCGCAGAGACCGGAAGTCGCGGTCCGGCGGTTGGGCGTTCACAGGCACGCTCGATGCGCGCCGGTTGTACATCGTCGCGGGCATCATCGTCGGCCCCGCGTTGGCGGCCGCAATCGTGGTGTTGCTGGTGCTGTTCTGGCCGGGCGGCGGCGGGCCCTCCGGCCCTCGCGCGGCGATCGTCGATCAGCTCGCGCTCACCGACCCCAACGACCAATTCGTCGCCGATGCGACGCGTGAGCTGACGGACGCCGGATACGCCGTAGATTACTTCGCCGGTGACGAGGTCAATGTGGATCTCTACCGGCGGCTGCCATCGCTCGGCTACGGATTCGTGCTCCTGCGCAGCCATTCAGCGTGGGACCGCACGGAGATCGAGATCGAAACCGGCGCCCGCTTCGCGGACGGCGAGGTCGGCCTATTCACGAACGAGCTGTACAGCACGCAAACGCACCTCGACGATCAGTACGCGGCGCGCCTCGGCGTCGGCTCGTACATCCAACTCAACAAGCCCGAGCGGTACTTCGTCGTCGGCCCGGAGTTCATCACGAACGGGGCGCGCGGGAAGTTCAAGAGGACGGTGGTGGTGCTGATGGGTTGCGCCGGGCTCAAGACGGAAGGCATGGCGAAGGCGTTCATGTCGAGGGGCGCGTCGTCGTTCGTGAGCTGGGACGAGTCCGTCACCGCCACACACACCGACGCCGCGACGTCAGTCTTGCTGCGCCACCTGCTCGAAGATGAGCTGCCCGCTCGGGAAGCCGTCGAGCGCACGATGGCCGAAGTCGGCCCGGACCCCTCCTACGGCGCCCACCTGGCCGCCTACCCGTAGCCACAAGGCCTCGGCTGGCGATCAGCCGGTCTTGAAGATCCCGATCACGTGCCCTTCCGGGTCGGCGAACATCGCGAACGCGCCCGTGCCGGGGATCGGCGTCGGCGCCACGATCGTCGTCGCTCCCAGTTCCGCAGCGCGCGCCAGCGTGGCGGCAAGATCCTCGACGCTCACGTAGAACGTCACGTACGGAGGCGCCTCCGCTGGCGTCTGCATGATGCCGCCGCCGATGCCGTCGCCCTGCGCGGCGAGCATGGCGTATTCCGGCATGCCGGTGTCGAACTGCCAGTCGAACAGCCTGGAGTAGAACTCCTGGGTCTTCTTCGCGTCCTTCGCGCCGATCTCCCAGTGGACGATGGGGTGGGGCATGGCATCGCTCCTTTCGAGAACCAAGAACCGAATCGAAGACCACTTCATGGTACGCCGGTGGTCGTTGTGGTGGATCACCCTAAGGGGTGTTGCTGGTCGCCGGGGGTTTGGCGGTTGCTGTCGTGCCGGGTGCTCCGGGTTTCCCCGATTTGTCGGGCTGCTGCCGCTTCCCTATACTGCGCGCACAGGCGATGACGGAGACGAGTACGTCGCCGGCGGTGCCAAGCGAATCCGGGTACGGTGCGAGCCGGATGCACGCGCAGCGACAGAAGATCCCTCCCGAGCCGGACGGCGGAACCTCGCGCAGGCGGGCAGTAAGCGGTCCCGGCAGCCCCCGTTAGCAGGGCAGGGCGTGTTGGCGCCCGAAAGAGCGGTCGCCAGTGGCGGCAACAAGGGTGGTACCGCGGGTCCATGTTCGGCCCGTCCCTTACACACGGGGCGGGCTTTTCTGTTGCCCGCGACGGACACCGGGAAGCCGGTCGAGGACCAGTGACCAGCAACCAGCAACCAGGAGACCAGCCATGAAGCCAGTATCCACCCGGCCGCACTTCGTCGAGATGGAGAAGGCCACGCTCCAGCGCTGGCGCGACGCGCGCATGATCGAGAAGTACCTGCATCGCAACGACGCGTCGGAACGCCGCTGGTCCTTCATCGATGGTCCGATCACGGCCAACAACCCCATGGGCGTGCACCATGCGTGGGGCCGCTCGTACAAGGACCTCTGGCAGCGCTTCCACACGATGCTCGGCGAGAAGCAGCGCTACCAGAACGGCTTCGACTGCCAGGGCCTCTGGATCGAGGTCGAGGTCGAGAAGGAGCACGGCTTCACGTCGAAGAAGGACATCGTCGAGTTCGGCATCGACAAGTTCGTGCAGGAGTGCAAGGACCGCGTCCAGCGCTTCGCCGCCGTGCAGACCGAGCAGTCCATCCGCCTCGGCTACTGGATGGACTGGGACAACTCCTACTACACCAACTCCGACGAGAACAACTACACCATCTGGCTGTTCCTGAAGAAGTGCTTCGAGCGGGGCTGGGTGTACAAAGGCCACGACACCATGCCCTGGTGCCCGCGCTGCGCCACCGGTCTCTCCGAGCATGAGATCGTCACCGAGGGCTATCGCGAGGTCACCCACACCAGCGTCTACCTCAAGCTCCCGTTGCTCGAGCGCCCCGGCGAATCGCTGCTCGTCTGGACCACGACGCCGTGGACGCTTCCGGGAAACGTCGCGGCCGCGGTACATCCGGATCTCACGTACCTCAAGGTGCAGCAGGGGAACGACGTCCTCTACGTCTCGAAGGGCGCCGCCAAGTCCGCGCTCCAGGGCGAGCATGAGGTGCTGGGCGAAGTGCCGGGCGCGGACCTTGTGGGCCTCACGTACCGCGGCCCGTTCGACGAGTTGCCGGTGCAGCAGGGCATCGTGCACCGCGTCATCTCGTGGGACGAAGTGTCCGACGCCGAGGGGACGGGCATCGTCCACATAGCACCGGGCTGCGGCAAGGAGGACTTCGGCCTCAGCAAGGAGCACGACCTCGCCGTCATCGCCCCGTGCGACGACGAGGGCCTGTACGTCGACGGCTTCGCCTCGCTCACCGGCTCGTTCGTCTCCGACGATGCCACGCGCGACGCCATCTTCGCTTCGCTGCGCGACAAGACGCTGCTCCACCGCACGCATCGCTACCCGCACCGCTACCCGCACTGCTGGCGCTGCGGCACCGAGCTGATCTTCCGCCTCGTCGATGAGTGGTTCATCAGCATGGACGACCTGCGCCACCAGATCGCCGACGTCACGAAGCAGATCCGCTGGATCCCCGACTTCGGCCTCGCGCGCGAGCTCGACTGGCTGAAGAACATGGACGACTGGATGATCTCCAAGAAGCGCTACTACGGCCTCGCGCTGCCGATCTTCGACTGCGAGGCGTGCGGCACGTTCGAGGTCATCGGCAGCGAGACCGAGCTCAAAGAGCGCGCGGTCGAAGGCTGGGACGTCTTCGAGAGCCACTCGCCGCACAAGCCGTTCATCGATGCCGTGAAGATCGCCTGCCGCAAGTGCGGCGCCGCCGTCTCGCGCATTCCGGACGTCGGCAACCCGTGGCTCGACGCCGGCATCGTGCCGTTCGCGACGCTGCAGTACCGCCACGACCGCGCGTACTGGGAGCAGTGGTTCCCCGCGCACTTCATCACCGAGGCGTTCCCCGGGCAGTTCCGCAACTGGTTCTACTCGCTGCTCACCATGGCCACCGCGCTCGAGGATCGGCCGCCGTTTGAGGTCGTCCTTGGCCACGCGATGGTGCGCGACGAGCACGGCGCCGAGATGCACAAGAGCGCAGGCAACGCCATCTGGTTCGAGGACGCCGCGGACAACATGGGCGTCGACGTGATGCGCTGGCTTTTCCTCCGCCAGAACCCCGCGAACAACATCAACTTCGGCTACGGCCCCGCTGATGAAGTCCGCCGCGCGATGTTCCTCACGCTCTGGAACACCTACGCTTTCTTCGTCACCTACGCCGAACTCGATGGCTGGACTCCCGCCGCCGAGACGGGCGATCTCGAACGCTCGGAGCTGGATCGCTGGGTGCTGTCGGAGCTGCACCAGCTCGTGCGCGGCGTCACCGATTGCCTGCAGGACTTCGACGCGCAGGCGGCCACGCGCCTGGTCGAGGCGTTCATCGACGACCTCTCGAACTGGTACGTGCGCCGGAGCCGCCGCCGCTTCTGGAAGTCGGAAAGCGACAGCGACAAGGTGGCGGCGTACGCCACGCTCTACGAGTGCCTGCTGACGCTCACCAAGCTGCTCGCGCCGTTCACCCCGTTCCTCGCAGAGGAGATGTACGAGAACCTCGTCCTCTCGTTCGACGCGAGCGCGCCGGAGAGCGTGCATCTGACCGACTGGCCGCTGGCCGATGCGTCGAAGATCAACACGCTGCTGTCCGATGAGACGCGGCTCGTCATGCGCGTCTCGTCGCTCGGCCGCGCCGCTCGTGCCAAGGCGCAGCTGCGCGTGCGCCAGCCCGTCGCCGAACTGTTCGTCAAGCTGCCAACGCGGATGGAGGAGCACGCGCTCGAACGGCTCGCGCCCCAGGTGCTCGAAGAGCTGAACGTGAAGGCGATCCGCGTCGTCCGCGACGAGACGGACTTCCTGCGCTTCGAGGTGAAGCCAAACCTCAAGCTGCTCGGCCAGAAGTACGGCCGCGACGTGCAGGACATCGCCCGCGCGCTCTCGTCGATGCCCGATGCCGATCTGGCGAAGGTCGCGCGCCTCGCCGGTTCAGGCCAGCCGGCCGAGGTCGCGGGCAAGGTGCTCGCGCCGGAGGAGTTGCTGATCAACGGCCGCGAGAAGGAGGGCTTCGCATCAGCCGAGGAGGGCGGCGTCGTCGTCATCGTCTCTACCGAGCTGACGCCGGAACTGGTGCAGGAGGGCCTCGCGCGCGAGATCGTGCATCGCATCCAGAACCTGCGCAAGGACGCCGGCTTCGAGATCGCCGATCGCATCAAGACCTACTACGCCGGCGACACGACCGTGCGCGACGTGATGCGGCGCTTCGACGCCTACGTGCGCCAGGAGACCCTGACGGTCGCCCTCTCCGATGACGCTCCCGAGCACGGCGTCCACAGCGAAACCGCCAGCATTGACGGCCACGAGGTCACGCTCTCGGTCGTGCGTGTGTAGGCGTGTCGATTTGACCGGCAGAGCGAGACCGAATACGCTACGCGGCATGCGAGCCGTCAGCGTCATCGTGGTGGGCTTCGTCGCGATCGTGGCCATCGCCTGCGGTGGTTCGTCGCGCCCAGCCGCCTCCGATGAAGCCGGCTATTTGAGCGCGACCCTCGATGTATTCTCGTCGCAGGCCCGCTCTGCGGGCGACGGCTCGGATCTTGAGAATGTCGGCGACTCGCTCAACGATGCATCGAACCAAATGGGGCGCCTCCGTCCACCTGACGATGTTCATTCGGCGCACGATGAGTTGCGTCGTCAGCTAGCTGAGGCTGGAAAGGCGTTCCTCCAGGCGGGTCCAGACGAGTTGAAGACTCCGAGCCCGCAGCTCCAAAAGGCCTCATTACGTTTCCAAAATGCGTATAAAGAATGGTCTCTCGCGGTCAAGCAGCACTACGGCGTGGTCGTGACGCGGATAACTGACGCAAGCATGGAGCCGGCTCTCTGTGCCGACGACTTTCTTGCCTTCGACGCGGTCGACGGTGCCACGGTGGTCGAACGGTGGGAAGTGATACTTCTTCGCTTTCCACTCGACAAGAACAGGAATTTTGTGAAGCGGGTGATCGGGCTGCCGGGTGAAACGGTCGAAGTCCAGAGCGGCGGCGATATCTACATTGACGGTGCTCGCCTTGAAGGGGATACGTACGCGTTGGCGAAGCCCAACTATACGTTCGGGCCGCTCACGATTCCGAAAGGCAATTACTTCGTACTCGGTGATAATCGTCGCAACAGCTACGACTCGCATGCTTGGGCGTCGGCCGCCGGGGGCTCGTCCACCGTTGCACGTGAAAACGTGCTCGGGATCGTTCCTGCTGACATGAAGGGGTGTCGACAGCAGGGCGGCGCCTGAGAGACTAATCACCCTCAATGGCGATTCAGGTCGCGCCCCGCCGCGCTCAGATCGACAACCGCATCCCACACCTGCATCACGAACGCCGCTGCCAGCAGCGAGATCACCGGCAGCAGCGGGAAGTGGTAGCGCGTGAACGGCCAGCTGGTGATCTCGATCAGCGTCCATGCCACGACGGCGAACGCCAGCAGCAGCCGCCCGCGGTCGCGCAGCCGCGGCCGCCACAGCAGTGCCGCCAGCGCGCAAACGCCCACGACGAACCAGTACGCGTTCGCGACGTCCGTCCATCGCCGCACCTGCGCCGGCGTCAACGTCGGCACATCGTTCTGTGCCCAGCTGATGCCGTCGGCGTCGTCGTGGTAGAGGTACCGCAGCTTGTCCAGCTCCAGCGGCACGATCGCCCACGGGTGCCGCCGCATGTAGCCGAGCGTCTCGTCCAGCGGCAGCGAGCGCCGCGTGAAGCGGTCGCCTCGCTCGTGGTAGTCGCGCTCGAACGCGATCGACACGAAGCCGCCAGGGTCGGCGCGTAGCGGAATGAACTCGTGGAAGCGCATCTCGTTCCGGATGACCCACGGCGCCATCGTCAGCACGAAGCCCGCCGATAGCAGCGCCGCGTATCGGGCGGGCGTACGCCAGCCGGGCAGCGCGATCTTCCACAGCACGGCGATCGCGACCGGCAGCAGCACAGCCTCGGAGCGGATCAGCGTCGCGCAACCCGCGAGTGCGCCGAGCGCCAGCAGCTCCGGCCAGCGCGCCGGCCGATCGTCCAGTGTCCAGCGCAGCAGCAGATACAGCAGCAGCAGGAACACGAAGCCGAACAGCACCTCGGCCATGATCAGCGTCGAGAAGTAGATGTGTCCGGGGAACAGCGCCAACACCAGCGCCGCTAGCAGCCCCGCGCGCCGGTCGAACGCGCGCGCGCCCAGCGCGTACGTCAGCACGACCGTCGCCGCCGACAGGGCGACATTCAGCGCCTTCGCCGGCCAGAGGCCCGCGCCGAAGAGCTTGAACATGCCCGCCAGCACCAGCGAGTAGCCGGGAGGCCACGCCGCGGTGTGGCGGCCGAATCCGTCGCGATACTCGAACGTGTTGGCCAGCGACTTCGCGGAGAAATAGTAGAAGACGGTGTCGTCGCCGCGGCCGTCCAGCGGGTCGACGTTGGCGTAGATGATCCAGGCGATGCGCACCGCCACCGCCAGCGCCACGATGCAGCCGAGCAGCGCGAGCGGCAGCCGGTTCCAGCGCCGCCCGTCGGATATCATCGACGCATCATGCAAGCCGGGACCTCCAGTAGTCGTGGCATTATAGGGCTGGACGCGCGCACGGCGCTGTGGCTATCGGCGATCGTCGCGCTCGCGCTGCTGCTCCGTCTCGCGTGGCTCGCGCGCACCGATACGGTGCTGCTGCCGCTCTCCGACCCGCAGTACTACCACGCCACCGCGCAGAACCTCGCTGAGGGCCGCGGCTTCAGCGTGACCGTCGATCAGCGCGGCTTCGTCGCCGGCGACAGGAGCGAGGGTACGGCGTTTTGGCCGCCCGGCTACTCCTTCGCGCTGGCACCGCTCTACAAGCTCTTCGGCTCAGACATCGGCGTCGCGAAGGCGTTCAACGCGGTCGCTGGCGCGCTCACCGTGCTGCCGGTCTTCTACCTCGGCCGCCGTCTCCGCGGCGATGCCGCCGGCCTGCTCGCCGCGATGCTCTTCGCCGTTGGCCCGTCGCTCGTCTTCTGGACGGCATCACTGTTTAGCGAGCCGCTCTTCACGCTCGGCATCGCCGCCACGCTTGCGGTCGCGGCGTGGGCGGGTGAGAAGCGCAGTATCGGCGCCTATGTGCTGGCAGGAATCGTGCTTGCGGCGACAGGCTTCGTGCGCTCGCAGGGCATGTTGATGGTGGCGCCCGCTGCCCTGCTCCTCGTCCGCGAGGTCAACGCACGCGCGCTGCTGCGCATCGCCGTGCCCGCGGCCGCCGGCGTGGCGCTGCTCGTCGTGCCGTGGACGATCCGCAACCAGGCCGTCATGGGCCGCGCCTACCCGATCAACGACAACCTCGGCTACAACCTGCGCCTCGCCCACGGCCCGTACTCGAAGGGCACCTCCGTGCCGCCGCAGGACCTCTGGGACGAGCGCCCCGGCATCTCGTTCAAGGAGCGCGAGTTGTTCTTCGACGACGAAGGCCGCAGCCGGGCGCTCACGTACGCGCGCGAGCATCCCGGCCGCGAGCTGGAGCTTGCCGTCCGCCGCGTCGGCTATCTCTCCCGGTCCGACGCCGAGGCATCGGTGCGTTGGTCGGAGAGCCTGGGCTTGACGCCGATCTCCAACCGCGGCTTCTTCGTGCTCATCGGCGATCTCTGGTACTACCCGACGGTTCTGCTCGCGCTCGCGTCACTCGTCGCGCTGCCGAGGTCGCGCACGTGGCTCGCGCTCTGGTCGGCGCTTGGCGTCTGGGGAGCGCTGCATCTCGTCTTCGCCGGCGAGCCGCGCTACCACGTGCCGCTGATGCCCGTCGTCGTCGCGCTGGCAGCGGCCGTGATCCTGCGCGTGTTCGATTCGCTCAGCGCCGAAGCCGCCGCGCACTACCCAGCAGCTTCGCCCTCGATCGCCGGCGACTCTGGTGATGGTCCGGCCGGCGGTATGGGCACCAGGTCTCGCGCCAGCATCCACGAGTAGACGACGAATACCAGCACGTTCAGCCCGGCGATGTAGTGCGTGATCAGCGCGTCGTCCCAGCGCCGGCTCCACGATGTGACGGGTGGCGCGACGAGGAACATGTTGAGGAAGAGGGTCGCCGACAGGATCGCGTACACCCACCGAAACCGCGGTTCGACGAGCAACACGGGCGCCAGTATCGCCACCATCGGGTACATGTAGCGCTCGTGCGTCGATGTCGGCAGGACGTAGAACGCGACCGCGATGTACCCGGCCGCGACCAGGCCGCCGCGCAACGTGGCGAAGCGCCATGTGTATGCCGCTGCGAGCAGCGCTGCGACCCCCGAGAGACCCAGCGAGAACCGCTGGTACGTGACGGCCAGCCCGCCCAAGCTCGTCATCACGTCCTTCGCTTCGGGTACCTTCGCAAACGGCACGAACCACCAGAGGTTCCAGGCGTTCTGCGTCAGCGCCGTCACGGGCGTGTCGCTCGAAAAGAGCTTCCGGTACACCTCCACGAGCCGCGACGCGTCGCCTGCGACCAGCCACGGCAGCACCGGCACGATGCTCACGACGAGCCCCGCGACGGCCCCGCGCGCCATCCCGCTCACGCCGCTGGTGCGGTACAGCAGCACGACGACGATCAGCGAGTAAATGATCGGCTGCGGCTTGTTCAGCAGCCCGAACGCCAGCATCGCGCACGCCGCCACCGGCTGGCCGCGCGCCGCGAAGGCGATCGCGCCGATCGCGGAGATCGCCACCACGGCATCGATCTGCGCCCAGACGGCGGAGTCGTAGACTACCACGGGGTGGAAGGCGACCAGCGCCGCGACCGCCAGCGGGCCGAGCATCGACCGATTCTTCGGCCAGAGTGCGCGCGCCGCCGCATACGCCGCGACGATCAGCGCCACGTCGAGCACGAGCGGCGGGATCTTCACCAGCACTCTCAGCGACATCGCGTCGGTATCGAAGGCCCCGCCGAGCCAGCCGTACGGCAGCGACAGCAACCACAGCGCGTAGTGGTACGCCACGTACGACGTGTTGGTGTCGCGGAACGTCTCGATCAGCCCGCGCTGGTGGATGAAGACGACGTGCCGCTTGAACGTGAATTCGTCAGTGAAGATCTCGGTCAGGTGCGCCGTCGTCGGCAGCAGAACAAGACGCAGCACCACGGCCGACGCGATGATCGCGGTCAGCCACCGCGCCTCCGGCTCGGCGAGAAACCGGCGCAATCGCGCGGCGGCGGACGTGCTCGGTCCAGCCGGCTGCTGATTCACGGTTGCCATAATCGCGCCATTGTATCGGACGCGCTTGATGGCGGAGCGGGCGCGTTGCTGGTCGCGCGGACCCGACGCGGCACGCCTGCGTCCGGTCTTGCCCCACGCCGGCGCGCTGGCGATAGTGCGTCGTACGGAGGACAGGTGGACGGACGCGAACTCAAGGCGAAGGCCGCCATCACCGGCCTCGGCATCTCCGAGATGGGCCGGGTGTACGGCCACGACGCCTCGCATTTCGCGGCGGAGGCGATCCAGCGCGCCGTCGCCGATGCCGGCCTGCCCAAGCAGGACATCGATGGCCTGCTCGTCAACCCCGGCGTGTCATCGATTGGCGGCATGGGCGGCGTCGGGCTCCAGAACTACCTCGGCCTCACGCACCTGCGCCTGCTGTCGAGCATGAACGTCGGCGGCGCCACCGCCAACGTCATGGTGCAGTACGCCGCCCTGAGCGTCATCCACGGCCTCGCCAATCACGTACTCTGCGTCTTCGCCGATGCGCCGCTGCAGCAGGGCAAGGGCGGCGGCGCCGCGTACGCCGCCATGGGACGCCGCTCCCGCCCGTCGGGCATGGCCGGCCTCTATCCCGCCTTCGGCGTCTTCGGCGTCAACGCGCACTACGCGCTCGCCACGCGCCGCCACATGGCGATGTACGGCACCACCAACGACCAGCTCGGCGCGATCGCCGTCGCCGAGCGCCAGTGGGCCGCCATGAACCCCATCGCGGAGCACCGCACGCCGCTGACGATCGAGGACTACCACGCGTCGCGCTGGGTCGCCGAGCCGCTGCACCTGCTGGACTGCTGCCTCGTCTCGAACGGCGGAGTCGCCGTCATCGTCTCGCGCGCCGAGGAGGCGCGGTCGCTGAAACGGCCGCCGGCCTACATCTGGGGCATGGGACAGGGCCATCCGGGCGACATGCGCCGCAAGGGGTGGGACGTCGAAACGCAGACCGGCGCGCCGATGTCGAAGGAGAAGGCGTTCGCCATGGCCGGCATCGGCGTCGAAGACGTGGATGTGTTGCAGGCGTACGACTGCTACACCTACACCGTGCTGGTGACGCTCGAAGACTACGGCTTCTGCCCGAAGGGTGAGGGCGGCCCGTTCGTCGCCGATGGCAAACTGGCGCCGGGCGGCAGCCTGCCGACGAACACCGGCGGCGGCCAGCTCAGCGCCTATTACATGTGGGGCATGACGCCGCTCTCCGAAGGCATCATCCAGACGCGCGGCGAGGGCGGCGAGCGCCAGGCGGGCAAGCATGACATCGTGCTCGTCACCGGCAACGGCGGCATCTTGGATCATCACTCGACGCTGCTGCTGTCCCCGCACGCCGGGTGATGGAGTGGGAGGTTCTAAGTTCTTGGTTCTAGGTTCTCGCACATGACCTACACCCGCCCCATCCCTGAGGCTGACGCCGAATCCATCGAGTTCTACGAGGGCGCGCGCCGTCATGAGCTGATGCTGATGCGCTGCCGCGCCTGCGGCGCCTGGCGCCTGCCGTCCCGCCCGCGCTGCCCCGACTGCTGGTCCACCGATACCGAATGGGCGCGCGCCAGCGGACGCGGCACGCTCTACAGCTACGGCATCATGCACCAGAAGTTCCCCGGCTTCGAGGACGAGACGCCGTTCCAGTACGCCGTCGTCGAACTCGATGAAGGCCCGCGCATCGTCTCCAACGTCGTCGGCGTGCCCGATGCCGATCTGCGCTGCGACATGCCTGTGCAGGCAGTCTTCGACGACGTCTCCGAGGACACGACGCTGGTCCGCTTCACGCCGGCCACGGTATGAGCCCGAAGTGGGTGCGCGGCGGCGAGCGCCCGAAGGCGCAGCCCGGCGTCATCCTGCTACTGCGCCCGTACGAGCTGCACGGCACGCGCTACTACGCCGTCGCCTACCGCCTCGACGCCGATCCCGCTGATTCTGCCCGCGAGGCGCGCGTCTCCTTCGAAATGATCTACGACGGCGCCCAGCCCGGCGACCGCATCCTCATCGAGTCTGTGCTCGGCGTGGTCGATCGCATCGCCGCTGATCGCGCGGCCGCACCGGAATAGCGGCCGAGGGGCGCGCGCGCCCCTCGCCTTGGATTTCCATCTCACTCTCTGACCTGGGGATCAGCAGCGCTTTCGCATGTTCTTGACTACCAGGATCAGGTCGAGCGAGTTGAGCTTGCCGTCGTGGTTCACGTCGAACCGCAGATCCGGCGGCCGCTTCCCGAGGTGCTGCGTCACCGCGACCAGGTCGATGACGTTTACCTTGCCGTCGCCGTTCACGTCGCCCGTGCAGGAGGCCGGTGTCACGGTGGCGGACGCCGTTGCCGTTGCTGGCGCCGGCTGCGGGACGAGGTTGATCTTCGCTGGCAGGCACGGGATCACAGGCAGGCCCCCGTCGCCCGGGCAGGCCCCCAACTCAGCCACATCAGCATCGGCTGCAGCCACCTGAGACAGCGTGAGCAGCACGCTGCCCGGATCGGCCGCGGCGGGGATGCTGTAGCGGACCTTCGCGAGACGGAGTCCGCCCGGTCCAAGCACCGGGAGCTCGCTCACGGCTGACGGGTTGATACACGAGAGGAACGAAGCTGCGGCGCCAGGCCCATCTTGCCCGGTATCGTTGTCGGGGGGTGGTGGTGTGCACTGCCATTGCCCGAGCATTTCCGACTCATCCAGGTTCGGGTTGCTGTTTCGGTCGAGGTCCACGCCCGGCGGCGGATCGAGCCGTCCGGTGTCGGGGTCGTGCACCACGAAGTTGAACGCCGCCACGTGGGGGGTGAGCGCTCCTGCGTTTCCGAGCACAACACCGACATCCAGCGAGCCGGCCCCCAGCGGGATGTCGCACTCACTCTGCACTCCGGACGCACTCAGGTCGCAGTCAATCGCCCAGAAGACGCCCGTCGGCGCGGGCGTCGGTGTCGGTGTCGGCGTGTTGCACGGCAGCGTGCCGATGGGCGGCGGCAGACATATGTCGGTGGCAATGCCTGGTGTTGGCGTCGGCGTGAAGCACGGCAGGGCGCCATTCGCCGGGATTGTGATGGGGCACATATCCGGGCTTCCACACGGCGGCGTGCCGAACGGCGGAGACGTGACCCCGCACGGCGTCGGGGTCGGCGTTGCGCACTCCGGCGTGCCGAACGGCGGCGACGGGACGCCGCATGGCGGCGGCGAGAACTGGGGTGTTGGCGTGGGTGTCGGGCAGGGCGGGCTCACGCTCTGTGGCGGTGATGCGGGCGGCACACATTCGGGAGGCGACTGCGGCGGCACGCACGTCGGCTGCGGCGGCGAGCTTTGCTGCGGCGGGCTCACGTCGGGCGGGGTCGCTTGCGGCGGCGACGCCGGGACGTCGCATTCGCTCGGACCCGGTGGCAGGCAGAGCACGCGGAGCGTCGCCTCGATACGGCCGGTGTCGATCTGCACGCTGAACGGCTCGAACGGAGCCTGAGGATTCAGATAAGCGCCCGCGTCGGTCTTCGCAACGCCGAGGTGCGTCGTCGAGACGGGCGGGATCACGAATCCGGCGCGCCCGACCGTGGCAAAGTACACCGGCGTGCCGTCCGGGACAGGATTGCCGTCGGCTCCGAAGACCTGCACCGTCACCCGCGACGTGTGCTGGCCGTCGCAGACGATCTCATCCGGCGCGGCTGACAGGTTGATGCGCCACGCCGGAGCGGGAAGCCGGGGAGGCGTGGCCGTCGCCGTGGGCGTGCTCGTCGGCGTCGGGAGTACGTTGCCGCCGAGTCCGGCTGCGTCCGCCCCGAGCAGCCCCAGGCCGAGCGCACCGAACGCCAGCACTGCGACCGCGGCGATCTGGATCTTCGTGCTCATCCCGTACCTCCTGTTCGTCGACGGCGGTGCGTGCGATCGTGATTCGCATGTTCCATCACAGCGGGCGGCTATCATAGCACCCCGCCGCTGTGACGTCTTGAGACAGATGGAAGGTAGTTGGCCGGCGGGAAGCCAGGCCGGACGCGCGCCCTACGCGCGGCCGGCGCTACGCCGGCGGCCGGAAGATGAAGCCGCGCACCGCTTCCTCGGACAGCGAATCGACCACCAGGTCGGCGTCGCCGAGGTCGGGCGCCGGGTGCGTCGTCGTGACGCCGATCGCGCGCATCCTGCCCGCCTTCGCCGCCTGCAGCCCGGCCGGCGCATCCTCGATCACGACGCAGCGGGCCGGCTCGACGCCCACGCGCGCGGCGGCGACGAGGAACCCCTCCGGGTCCGGCTTGCCCTCGCTGGCATCCTCCTCGGACACCAGCGCCTGGAAGTGGCGACGCAGCCGCAGCGTTTCGAGGATCAGGTCCAGGTTCGCCCGCGGCGCCGACGTGACGATTGCTTTGGGCACAGCCTCCTCGTCGAGCAGCGCCAGCAGCTCGCGCACGCCCGGCAGCGCCTGGACGTTGCCGCGCGCGCCCTCCCGGAATAGCGTCTCTTTTCGATGCGCCATCAGCGCAAGCCGCTCCGCCGAGATGCCCGGCACGAGCCGGCCGATGATGGCGTCGTTGCGCAGGCCGAAGGTGTGGGTGAAGTAGTCGGGCGCGTGGTCCAGCGCGTGCTCGAGCGCCAGTTGGTGCCAGGCCGTCAGGTGGTGCGGGCGGCTGTCGACGATGACGCCGTCCATATCGAAGAGGACGGCGACGTCACTCCGCACGCGAGACGACGGTGAGCCGGAAGCGCCGGTCGTACTGGCCGCCCGCGTACGTGTCGCAGCAAGTCCGGCAGGCGACTTTGTCGCGCCGGCCGCGGCGATACGTCCGGCGGCAGCGCGGGCAGACCATGTGCCACGTGCGGCGCTGCGCCCGCTCCTTCTGCGCGAACGGCGGGCAGGTGATGGTGATCCGCGGGTCCAGCTCGTGCGCCACCGAGCGGAACTCGCGCCCGTGCGGGGCGATGCGCCGTCCGTGGCGCCAGCGCGCCGCCCAGTGCGCCAGTTCGTGCTTCAACACCAGTAGCGTCTCGTCGAGACCGTGGTCCCGGTGGTACAGGGTGGCGAGCCGGATCATCCCCGTGTCCGGGTAGCACCGCCCCGCGCTCGACGTCATGCGGCTGCTCAGCTCCAGCCGCGGATACGGCGAGCGGGGCATCGCCAGCACGTCGCGGAAGTAGATCTTGATGAGGCGGTCCATGGCGTCCTGGAGCTCGGCCTGGAGCCAGAACTCCGGCCCGCCCAGCGGAAGCATGTACCCTTCGGCGTTGACGGTGCGGCTTACCAATTCATCCTCGTCCGGGGTGCGGGATCGCGGCGGGGCCGGGCCGCCCCCGCACTCTCATCATCGGTGAATCACGCTGTTTAGCCAGTCGGAGCGGGCTGCTCCGGGCGGCCGCCGCGGGGCGCGGTTGCCTGCGGCCATCTTACATCGGAGGGGTCGGCGGCGGCAGCCATCAGGCGGCCCTGCTGGCAAGAATTATGTATAACAAGGCCCACAAATCCGTCGATCGTGTCAACTCATGGACGCCGCCGCAAGCGGCCTCGGCACCGCAATACGAAACATCTATCGGAACCGCGCCCGGCCCCGCCCAGAACGTCGCTGCGTCGTGATAGGAACACATGTTCGCATACCATGAGCCGCACTGCAAGCCAGCTGATCACGCCGCGGCCGGAGGATCATCACGCTCACGTCCGCGCCGGCGCGCATCTCTGGACACACGCCGCCCACCAGCTCATGATGCTGGCGTAGATTCGCGAAAGGATGCGCCATGCTGATCACCACCACCACCGCGATCGCGGGCCGTCCAGTGAGCGCGTACCTGGGCGTCGTCGCCGGCGAGACGATCCTCGGTGCGAACATCTTCCGCGACCTCGGAGCGCAGCTCCGCAACATCACCGGCGGCCGGGCGGCGGGATACGAGAAAGAGCTGCGCCGCGGCCGCGACGAAGCGATGGCGGAGATGCAGCAGGCGGCCGAAGCGCTCGGCGCCGACGCGATCATCGGTGTCGACATCGACTACGAGACGGTGGGCAGCTCAATGCTCATGGTGACGACGTCGGGCACTGCCGTGAAGCTGAGCTAAGGAGCGGATATGGCTGTCGATAGCTACAAGTGGTTGCCGCCGTCACTCAAGGCGTATTTCGCCAACATGCCATTCGAGGCACCGGCATCGATGCCTTGGACGCCGCTGGCGAAGCCGCTTTCGGAATCGCGTATCGCGCTTGTTACCACTGCCGGCCTCAACGTCCGCGGCGTCGAGCCCCCGTTCGATTACGAGCGGGAGCAGCGCGAGCCGCAGTGGGGCGACCCGTCGTACCGGACGCTGCCGCGCGACCTGCGGCAGGACCAGGTGCAGACCGGCCACCTGCACATCAATAACGCCGACATCGAGCGCGACTTCAACGTCGCGATCCCGATCAGCCGCATGCTCGAACTCGAAGCGGCGGGTGTCGTCGGATCGGTGGCGCAGACCAACTACTCGTTCATGGGCTTCCAGCCCAACACGCAGGAATGGTCCGCGACGTACGCGCCCGAGGTCGCACGGCGGATGACGGCCGAGGGTGTTGATGCCGTCTTGCTCACCCCCGTCTGACCAGATTGCTGCCGCGCCGTGAATGCGCTGGCACGGACGTTCGAGGCGGCAGGCCTCAGCACGGTAACCGTAAACATGATGCCGGTGTGGGGGCAGCGTCTCGGCGCGCCACGGACCCTCGGCGTCGAGTTTCCGTTCGGGCACCCGTGCGGTCTGCCGGGCGATGCCGCGCTCCAAACACGCGTCGTGCGGGCCGCGCTGGACCTGCTCGCGACGGCTGAAGGGCCGCCGCCGGTCGTGGCCGACTTCCCGGAGCCGTGGCCCGGCGACTTCGACGAGTGGAAGCGCGCGTGGCACCCGCCGCAGCCGTCGCCGATCATCCGCTGGATGCGCGAGCAGGCCGAACAGCGCGCGCGCCAGCAGCGCGAGGGGACGTAGCACGCCGCCCCGTGCCCTTCTGCCGCTCGGTCGGCTTCCACGAGCCATATTCGATCGCACCCACCGCTGACAGGAACATCCGCGACGTCACATCGCCCATGTGACTGAAGCGCTTCTTCACCGCCCGGACGAGCGTTTCGACATCGCTGCCGTGAGCGCGCAGCCACGCCGTCACGCCGCCGGACTCCGCGGCGATCGCCAGGATCTCGCGCGCGTTGGCTACCGTCCCCACGACCTTCTTGCCGTTACGGATGATGCGCTCGTCCGCCAGCAGGCGGTCGATCTCGCGCTCGCCGTATGCGGCGACCTTCTCCGGGTCGAAGTCCTCGAACGCGCGCAGGAAGTCGGGCCACTTCGCCCGCATGATGCGCCAGTTCAAGCCGGCGCCGAACACGAACCACGACAGCACTTCGAGGTACGCGCGGTCGTCGCCCGGTGTCTCGCCGAACTTGAACGGGAAGATGGCCGTCGGGTCGACGTCCTGCGGTCCGCTGCGTGGCATGGCGCGTCTCCTTGGTTCTGGCCGGGTCGGCCCATACTCTACGATTCTCGGCGTGCCGCTGTACAGTTCGTGTCTGGTATCATCGGCAGTCCGCAGCGAAGGAGTAGTGTCGCGTGGCGCTCGAGATACGGCCCTACCGGGAAGAAGAGAAGGACGCATTCTATCGCGTCCCGTCCATCGTCTTCGGCAACTACACCGGCAGGCCGCTTGATGCTTCGCCCGACGTAATGCTTCCGGACTGGTCATTGTGCGCGTTCGAGGACGGCAAGCTCGCCACCGCCTACGGCGCGTTCCCCCTCGTCCAGCGCATCAACGGCAACACGGTGCCCGCCGCTGGCGTCAGCTTCGTCGGCACGCTTCCGGAGTTCCGGCGCCGCGGCCATCTGCGCAAGATCACCGAGACGGATTTCCGCCGCCGCTACGAAGAGCGCCAGCAGCCGCTGGCTATCCTCACTGCTTCCATCGCGGGCATTTACCAGCGCTACGGTTACGCCGTCTGCACGACGTCGGTCCGCTACAACATCGACCCGCGCTGGATCAAATTCGCGCCGTCCGTGCCCGCGCCACAGGGGATCTGGCGCGAGGGCTCGAAGGATGAGCTGCCGCTGCTCGAGCAGATGTACCGCGAGTTCACAAAGCCGCGCAATGGCTACCTGGAGCGCGCGCCGGTCATGTGGGAGGGCCAGACCCTGGGCATCGGCAGTCCGTTCGATGCGGTCCCCCTCGGCCCCAGCGTCGTCTCCATCTACGAGGAGGGCGGCGAGCCGAAGGGCTACGTCGCGTGGGCGCCGAAGTGGCTCCCGGCGTTTCACAACGATGCCGCCGGCCCCGGCCAGCGCATCTTCGTCCGGGATTTCGCATGGACCTCGCCCGGCGCTTACCGCGCGATGTGGGAGATGTTCAGCACGTTCGACCTCGCGGTGCGCATTCACGTCGAGAGCGCGCCGACGGACGACCCGGCGCCGCACCTGCTGCTCGACCCGCGTGAGCTGGACGCCACGCTCCGCGACGTGGTCATGGCCCGCATCATCGACGTCGAGCGGTTGTTGCCGATGCGGCCGTACGGCGCCGAAGGCCGCGTGGTCTTCGAGCTCCGGGACGAGATGTGCCCATGGAACGCCGGGCGCTGGGCGCTCGAGACTGGCGCGGACGGCTCGCGCGTCTCCCGCACCAACGACAGCCCTCAGCTGACGCTCGACGTGTCGGCGCTGGTGCAGTTGCTGTACGGGCAGGTGTCGCCGTCGAACGCCGTGCGCTACGGCCGTGCCGAAGCTGCACCCGGTGCGCCGCTCGACTTGTGGGACGCCATGTTCCGCACGGCGTACGCCCCCTTCTGCCCGAACCTGTTCTGAACGCGGTCGCGTCGGCGTGGCCTCGGCTACACCAGCTCCGCGATCGAGCGCACGACGCGGTGCGGCCGCGCTGGCGCCGTTTCCGGCAGGCCGCGGCCCTCGGCATCGACCCACACCGTGTGCATGCCGAGGCGATGCGGCGTCGCGATGTCCGCCTCCAGGCTATCGCCGACCATCCACGCCGCCTTCGGCTCGCAACCCAGGGCCGTGAGGGCGTGTCGGAACACCCGCTCGTCCGGCTTGCCGACGCCGAACTCGCCTTCGATGACGATGCAGTGGAAGTACTGCGCCAGCGCGTGCGTCTCGACGCTGCGCCGCTGGTTGCGAGCCTCGCCGTTCGTGATCAGCGCCATCACGATGCCCCGCGAGCGGATCGCCCGCAGCGTCTCGATGGCGCCCGGGTACGGGGCGATCGCGGCCGCCCGCAGCGCTCGATAGTGGTCCGCCAGGCGGTGCGCGCGTTCAACCTCGTCGAGGCCGAGGTCCGCGAAGGCGTGACGCACGACCTCGCGGCTTGCGCCGTCGAGGTCCATCCGGCCGCGGTAGGCGCGGTCGGGGTCATCCCAGAACCACGTCCGGCGGACGCGAATGGCGTCGTGCAACTGCGCCGGTGTGTAGGTGCCGTCGCCATGCTCCGCGCATGACGTGAGCCACGACTCCTCCATCCCCGTCGTCCAGTCGAGGATCGTGCCGTCCATGTCGAAGAAGATCGCGCGCGCGCCGTCAGTCACGCGCCCTTGCCCTGCAGCCAGGCTTCGATCTGCGCGATGTGCTCCCGGTAGTGGTCGTCGGTGTTGCCGCTCACCACGCGCGCTGTCGGCCAGCCGAAGCGTTTCTCGTCGGCGAGGTCGGCGGCCGGCAGCCGTTCCACAGCCTCCACGATGGCCTGGTACGATCGCGCCGATTCCGTCATCACGTCGGCGAGCGCGGTAGCGCGCGCCTGCTCGTAGAAGCGGGCGTTCGTCGCGTTTACGTCCTGTACTTCCGAACGGGCGGGCGTTTCGCCTCGGGCAATGGCGTCCAGCCAGCTCGTGCAGAGGCGCTCCCACGCGGCGATGTGCGCCAGCGCGTCCTTCACGCTCCAGCCGCCGTCGAGCGCCGGATCGAGCATCTGCGCCTCGTCCAGGCCGGCGACCAGCGTGTCCAGCAGGGCGCGGTCGCGGCGGATGGCGGCAAGCAGTTCGTCCTTCGTCATCGCTTCGCCCCTCCGCTGACCTTCCCGCCGCGCCTCGCTGGGGCGGCCTTCGCGCCGTTGCGGGCGGGAGATTGGTCGGCACTTCTCGTCTTCGCTCCCGCTTTCGCCGTTCTCCGCTGCCCGGAGGCACGAGTTTGGTCGGCACTTTTCGTCTTCGCGGCTGCCGCCGTCGTGGCCGGCGTCTTCGCCTCTTTCGCGCCGTTGGCCGATGCGCCGTTGCGCTTCGCCGCGCGTCGCGCCGCCGCGAGCCGCTCCGGCGGCAGGATCTTCCGCAGGTACTGGCCGGTGTAGCTCGCCTCGACGATCGCCACCTGTTCCGGCGTGCCCTGCGCGACTACGCGGCCGCCACGGTCGCCGCCCATCGGACCCAGGTCGATGACGTGGTCGGCGTTCTTGATCACGTCCATGTGGTGCTCGATCACCACAACCGTGTTGCCCGCATCGACGAGCCGTTGCAGAACGACGAGCAGCGCGCGCGTGTCCTCGAACGAGAGCCCCGTCGTCGGCTCGTCCAGGATGTACAGCGTGCGCCCGGTCGAGCGCTTCGACAGCTCCGTGGACAGCTTGACGCGCTGCGCCTCGCCGCCCGATACCGTCGTCGCCGGCTGCCCCAGCCTGATGTACCCGAGGCCGACGTCGTGCAGCGTCTCCAGCTTGCGCCGGATCGCCGGGATGTGCTCGAAGTACCCGAGCGCCTCCTCGACGGTCATGTCCAGCACGTCGGAGATGCTCTTGCCCTTGAAGGTGATCTCGAGCGCCTCGCGATTGTAGCGCTTGCCCTTGCACACCTCGCACGGCACCGTGACATCCGGCAGGAAGTGCATCTCGATCTCGATGTAGCCGTCGCCGGCGCATGCCTCGCAGCGCCCGCCCTTCACGTTGAACGAGAACCGCCCCGGCGTGTAGCCGCGCAGCCGCGCCTCCGGCGTCGATGCGAACATCTCGCGCACGGGGGTGAACGTGCCGGTGTAGGTCGCCGGGTTCGACCGCGGCGTCCGGCCGATCGGCGACTGGTCGATGTTCACGACCTTATCGATGTAGTTGAACCCGCGCACGGCCGTCACTTTGCCCGGACGGTCGCGCGCCCCGTAGAGGGCCTGCGCCGCCTTCTTGTAGAGCAGGTCGTTGATCAGCGTGCTCTTGCCCGACCCGGACACGCCCGTGACGCACACGAACATCCCCAGCGGGATCTGCACGTCGATGTTCTTCAGGTTGTTCTCGCTTGCGCCCTCGATCCTGATGGACCAGCCGTTGCCCGGCCGGCGCTCCTCCGGCAGCGGCACCTGCCGGCGGCCGCTCAGGTACGCGCCCGTCATCGACCCCTCGCACGCCATGATCGCATCGATCGTCCCCTCAGCCACGACGCGGCCGCCGGCCTCGCCGGCGCCCGGCCCCATGTCGATAATGTGATCCGCGGCGCGCATCATGGACTCGTCGTGCTCGACGATCAGCACGGTGTTGCCGAGGTCGCGCAGCCGCTCCAGCGTCTTTATCAGCCGCGCGTCATCGACGGGGTGCAGGCCGATGCTCGGCTCGTCGCAGACGTACAGCACGCCCATCAGGCTGGATCCGATCTGCGTTGCCAGCCGGATGCGCTGCGCCTCGCCTCCCGAAAGCGTGCCCGCCGCCCGATCGAGCGAAAGGTAGTCGAGCCCGACGTCGAACATGAACGTCAGCCGCGCCCGGATCTCTTTCAGGATCTGCCGGGCGATGACCTGCTCGCGCTCGTTCAGCGGCGTCTTCGGCCCTGCGAGTTGCTCGACCCAGTCGCGCGCCTCGCGCACGTCCATCCGCGTCACCTGGACGACGTTCTTGCCCGCGACGGTCACGGCGAGGCTCTCCGGCTTCAGCCGCGAGCCCTTGCACGCCCGGCACGGCGTGGCCGACATGTATTTCTCGATCTCGGCGCGGATGTAGTCGGAGTCGGTGTCCTTGTAGCGCCGCGTGAGATTCGGCACCACGCCCTCGAACGTCGTGTCCCACTTGTTCGTGTGCCCGCCCGATGCGGTGTAGCTGAGCGTGATCGGCTGCTCGTCGCCGTACAGCACCAGTTGCAGGTGCTCCGGCTGCATCTCGCCCACCGGAGTGGTCAGCTTGAAGCCGTGCCGCTTGGCCAGCGCCTGCAGCATGCGCATGTACCACGTGTTCGTCGCCGCCGCGCGCGACCACGGCTGGATCGCGCCGTCCTCGATCGACACCTCGCGGTTCGGGATGACGAGCGCCGGGTCGAGTTCCATCTTCACGCCCAGGCCGGTGCACTCGGCGCAGGCGCCGTGCGGGCTGTTGAAGCTGAAGTTGCGCGGCGCCAGCTCGCCGACGTTCGTGCCGTCGAAGGCGCAGGCGTAGTGCTCCGAGTACAGCCGTTCGCCCTCGCCCTCCACGTCGACCAGCACCGTGCCGCCGCCGAGCTTCAGCGCCTGCTCGACGCTGTCCGCCAGCCGGCTCGCGCTCGATGCCGAGCCTTCGCCCTCGCTCCCCTCGGTGATCAGCCGGTCGACCACGACCTCGATCGTGTGCTTCTTCTTCTTGTCGAGGTCGATCTGCTCGCCCAGGTCGCGGATGCGCCGGTCGACGCGCACGCGCACGAACCCGGCCCGTCGCGCGTCCTCGAAGACGTGCACGTGCTCGCCCTTCCGGTCGCGGATGATCGGCGCCAGGATCATCAGCTTCTTCCCCGGCGCAATGCCCAGGATGGCGTCGACGATCTGCTGCACCGTCTGCCGCTCGATGGGGCGGCCGCAGTTCGGGCAGTGGGGCGTGCCCGCGCGCGCGTACAGCAGCCGCAGGTAGTCGTAGATCTCCGTGACGGTGCCGACGGTCGAGCGGGGGTTGTGGCTCGCGCCCTTCTGGTCGATGGAGATCGCCGGCGACAGCCCTTCGATGTAATCGACGTCGGGCTTCTCCATCTGGCCGAGGAACTGGCGAGCGTAGGCCGAGAGTGACTCGACATAACGACGCTGGCCTTCCGCGTAGATGGTGTCGAACGCCAGCGACGACTTCCCCGAACCCGACAGCCCCGTGATCACCACGAGCTTGTCGCGCGGGATCGTGACGTCGATGTCTTTCAGGTTATGTTCGCGAGCGCCTTTGACGATGATGGCGTCCAGGGGCATCGGTTCTGGTCTCCTGGAGGTTAGAGGTTGGAGGTCGAGCAGGGGGCTTACGAGAGCTCCCGCCCATGTCCCCGTAGGGACAGGTCTTCAGACCTGTCCGCCCCCGTGCGTCTTACGATCTACGGATCGCCATGATAGCACGGGTGTTCGCTGCCGGATCGCGGCTACTGACGGCCGGTGTCAGGAGGATAGGCGCATCGAAACGCCTGCTTCTCACGATCCGCGATCCCGCTGATAGCCTAGGCTGTAGGCGAACGCATACCGATCGAGGTCGGCAGCTATTTCCCTGATTCTGTCCTCGGTCTTTACGCTGTCGAGCTCCACGCATTCGTTGCCATGCTCGTCGCCGCGCCTTTCGAACTGGATTGGATCCTCCGGATCCAATGGCGTGTGCTGTTCCCGCAATGTGAACCCGTGCGCCGTCAGCTCAGTGCGGTAGTGTTCGAGAGTCTCTTTGAACGGGCGCTCCGACCCGTAGAACACGAGGAAGATCGTCGGACGAGCGAAGTAACCGCCGCCGTAGTGCAGTGAAAGGACGCGATGCGTGTCGTGCGGCTCCATCTCCCGGATGAATTCCGGTTCGCCGGGGCGCGTCAGGCGAAAGAAGACGAGCGACGCCAGGCCAGCGACGATCACCATACCCGCGAGGGAGACGATAATGGCACGCCGTCGATTGTGGCGCTGAGGAGCGCTCGCGGCCTCCGCGCTCGGTTTGGTCATGGGGCGATGCTAACACGTGCCGGGTGAAACACGCTCGATATCGGCGTTGCCCTTGTGCCGCGCTTACTTCCGCGTGGCGTCGGCGAGGAGGCTTGCGAGGTCCGCCTTCCAGCGCTCGTACATCGTAGACGACTGCTGGACCGAGGCCTGCACGTCCGCGTCCGGCTTGTCTGCCTGGTAGTCGGTCAGCGCCTGGATCACGCCGCTGATCGAGGAGAGGAGGTGCTGCTTCGAAGGCGCAGCGCAGTCCGGCAGCACGATCACACCGACGGCGGTGCGCACGCTCTCCAGTTCCGCGACGACCGGCGGCAGCAGGTCCTTGGTCGCGCCGGACGCCCCCTCGCGCGCGTTGTCGAACCGGGTCGTCGTGGGGGCCGCCGCCTTGTAGGCGTCGAGCGCCTTCTGCGCGTCGGCCGCTGTGCAGCCGCTCGGCTCTGGCGTCGCCAGCGGCGCGACCGTCGGCGGGGCCGCCGTTGTCGGCGTTGGGGAAGGTGCCTTCGAACCGCCGCACGCCGCCAGCGCCAGCGCCGCCACGACCAAGAACACCAGGATCGCGCGCATCGTCATCTCCTCCTCCAAACCCGCGGCATGCTACCACGGCGTGCGCCTACGCGACCGGCGCCGTCAGCGGCGCACCACCGCCTCGATCGCGACCGAGCGCGGCGGCGAGCGGTGCGATAGCCGCTTCGCCCACGTCGTCGAGATCGCCGCCACCTCGTCGGCGTCCATGAACCGCACGCCGCGGATCTCGATGCCTTGGCGGGCGTACGCCGGCGCCAGCACGTCGCGCACGTACTCCGGCGTCACCTCCGGCAGGTCGCGCACGTCGAGCGGCACCGGGTCGTCGAAGATGCGCGTGTTCAGGACGATGTGCAGCGCCGCGCCGTCCTTCGCCAGCGAAGCCAGTCCTTCGAGCACCGCCGCCTCGGCCAGGATGATGCCGCGCATCAGGCTGCCCCACGGCAGCGTCACGTAGATCTCGCCGGCGATGCCGCGCAGCTCCGGTGGGACCTGCTCGATGCTCGCCACCACGTAGAGCACGTTCGACAGCCCCCCGCGCGCCGGCTTCCGCGCCGCCTTCGCCGAAAGCTCGCGCAGGTTCTCCCGCACCGGGTCGACGCCGATTACGAAGCTCTCGGGCTGCTCCTGCGCGTACCGGTACGCGAACCGCCCGTCGCCCGCGCCCACGTCCACCACCACCCCCTCGTACGGCGCGATGGTCTCTGCGAGCGCCGCCGCGCTCATCTCCTCGGCCTGCTTCCCGCGTACGACAATCATCCCCGGCATTCTCGCAGGGCCGGGGCGTTATCCACAGACGGAGGTTTGGGGGCAACGAAGAAGGGAGCCTCGCGAGAGACTCCCTCCGTCAGTTGCGTATGTGACCCGCCCGAGCTAGACGGCGGCCATGGCCTTCTGGGCGACGGCGGCGAACGCCTGCGGTTCGCGCACCGCCAGGTCCGCGAGCACCTTGCGGTCGATCGCGATGCCGGCCTTGGCGAGGCCGTCGATGAGGCGGCTGTAGGTGGTGCCGTTGATCCGCGCCGCGGCGTTGATGCGCGCGATCCACAGCTTGCGGAAGTCCGCCTTGCGCTCGCGGCGGTGCCGGTAGGCGTAATCCAGCGAGTGCAGCACCGACTCATTGGCACGCCGGAACACGCGATGCCGCTGCCCCTTGTGCCCCGTCGCCAGGCCGATGATCTTCTTGTGTCGCGCGCGGGCTGTGACGCCCCGCTTCACCCTGCTCATTGTTCCCTCCGGGAGAACTTAGAACCTGGAACCAAGAACCCGATCCGTGAAACGCGGCTAGGCTCTAAGTTCTTGGTTCTGCGAAGCGCTCAGCGCTTCGCGTAAGGCATCAGCTTGCGCAGCAGGCGTTGGCCCGGCTTGCTGATCACCATCATCTCGTCGACCGCGCCGCGCGCCGCTTTGGACATGCGCGTGCGGTTGTGGCTGATGTTGCCCTTGCGGCGCGTGAACTTGCCGGTGCCGGTGACTTTGAACCGGCGTGCCGCCCCGCGATGCGTCTTCATCTTCGGCATGTCGCTATCCCTGTGTCTCCGCTGGCGCCGTCTCCGGCTCGCCCACGGGATCGGCACCGGCCGCCTTCAACGCCACCGCCATCGCCGTCTCGCCGTCCGCCGCCGGCGCGTCGTTCGCGGCGACCTTCGGCTCGCGCGGCACTCTCGGCTTCGGCGCCACCTTCTGCGGCATCGGCGCCAGATACATGTTCATGAAGCGCCCCTCCATCGAGGGCTGTCGCTCCACGACGGCGTGCTCCTTCAGGTTCCCCGAGATCCGCAACAACAGCTCGCGGCCGATCTCCGGGTGAGTGATCTCACGCCCGCGGAACATTACCGAAACCTTGACCTTGTCGCCACCTTCGAGCAGCTTCTTGACGACCCTCGTCTTGAAGTCCACGTCGTGGGTGCCGATCTTCGGCTTGAAACGCACCTCGCGCAGAGTCGCCTGCTTCTGGTGCTTGTGCGCCTCCCGCTCCTTCTTGGCCTGTTCGTACTTGAACTTGCCGTAGTCCAGGATGCGGCAGACCGGCGGGTTGGCGTTCGGCGCCACCTCGACGAGGTCGAGGCCGGCGTCGCGGGCCATCTCAAGCGCCTGTTGGATGGGGGTTACGCCCAGCTTGTGGCCCTCATCGTCGATGATGAGCACTTCCCGGACGCGAATCCGTTCGTTGATGCGGAGATCTCTGGCTATACCGGGCCCCTCGTTTCAGGCGGTGCGTGTCTGCGTGCCGATTGAAGCATCAATATAAGTCATGCGGCGGACAGGCGGCAATGCCACTCAGTGAGGGGTTACAGCAACACCAGGAGCGGCGTACCCTGATCGCACCGCTGGCCGACGCTGACGTAGACGGCCTTGACGGTCCCGGCGCGCCGCGCGTGAAGCTCGTTTTGCATCTTCATGGCCTCGACGACGCACAGGACCTGGCCCTCGGCCACCTCGTCATCGGCCTGCACGGCGATCTCGCGGACGACGCCGGCCATCGGCGACTTCAGCACCCATTCGCCGCCGGCGTCCACATCCAGCGACTCCGGGCCGCCCTGGCCGCCGCGACGGCCCGTCTGGGTGCCCACGGCGATGGTCCGGCCGCCGACGATCACGTGGTAGCCTGTCGCGCCCTCTTCGGCGAAGACGTCGTACGTCTTGCCATCGACGATCAGGGAGTAACGGGCGGTGTCGTTGATCTGCTCCAGGCTGACGCCGGCGGTGCGTTCGCCCAACTTCACGCGGTAGCCGCCCGCGTGATCGGGCTCGACTTCCACCTCGTGCTGGTCATTGCCCAGCCTCAGCCGGTACTTCGCCGCCATCGATTCCCCTGCGGCGACGCCGACGCCCGGGCCGCCAACTCGCGGTCGCGCCCGGCGGCGCGCCAGTTGCCATTGTTCTCCGGACCGACGATCACCGCCGGTTGCGCGCCGTTGCGCGAGCGCCGGTTGTGCGCCATCACCGCCGCCACGAGCAGCGCCACCGTGCTGTCGTCCTCATGGCCGTCCGCCTCGACCATCTTGAAGTCGTTATCGAGGAACCCCGTGTGCACCTGCCCGGCCACGAAGCGCGGGTCGTCGAGCAGTTGCAGATGAAACGGGATGTTCGTCTTCACGCCGACGATGACGTACTCCCGCAGCGCGCGCTTCATCCGCTCGATCGCCTGCGGGCGGTCGGCGCCCCAGCAGATCAGCTTCGCCAGCATCGGGTCGTAGAAATACGGGATCTCGATGCCGCTGAAGATGGAGCTGTCGACGCGCACGCCGGGGCCGCTGGGCTCGTTCACGAAGTCGATGCGTCCGAGCGATGGCAGGTAGTTGTTGAACGGATCCTCGGCTGCTATGCGGCATTCGATCGCGGCGCCGCGCAGCGACACGTCGGCCTGCGTGAACCCCAGCGGCTCGCCCGCGGCGATGCGGATCTGGTCGCGCACGAGGTCGCGCCCGCAGATCCACTCCGTCACCGGGTGCTCCACCTGCAGGCGCGTGTTCACTTCCAGGAAGAAGAACTCGTTGGTCGCCGGGTCGAACAGGAACTCGACGGTGCCGGCGTTGTAGTAGCCCGATGCCTTCGCCGCCGCGACGGCCGCCGCCATCATGCGCTCGCGCGTCGGCTGGTCGATGACGGTCGAGGGCGATTCTTCGAGCAGCTTCTGGTGCCGCCGCTGCACCGAGCACTCTCGCTCGCCCAGCGCGACGGCGTTGCCGTGCGTGTCGCCCAGGATCTGGATCTCGATGTGGCGCACGGGCGAGAGGAACCGCTCGAGGAACACGCCGCCGTCGCCGAACGCCGACTGCGCTTCGCTCGATGCGACGCGCACCGCGCCTTCGATCTCCTCCGGCGTCTTCACCAGGCGGATGCCCTTGCCGCCACCGCCGGCCGCCGCCTTGATCAGCATTGGAAAGCCGATGCTGGGCGCGAGTTTCAGCGCCTCGTCCGGACCGACGCGGTCCTCGGTCCCGGGCACGACCGGCACGCCCGCAGCGATCATCGTCCGCCGTGCGCTCACCTTGTCGCCGAGAAGTTTCACCGATTCGGGATTGGGGCCGATGAAGGTAATGCCGGCGCCGGCGCAGGCTTCGGCGAACTCCGTCCGCTCGCTCAGGAAGCCGTAACCGGGGTGTATGGCGTCGACGCCGGCGGCCTTCGCTACCTCAACGATCTTCTTGTAGTTGAGGTAGCTTTCGAGTGGCGGTCCTTCGCCGATGTGGTACGCCTCGTCGGCGTACCGGACGTGAAGCATGTTGCGGTCCACGGTGGAATACACGGCGACCGTGGCAATGCCCATCTCGCGGCAGGTGCGCATGACGCGCAGCGCGATCTCGCCGCGATTGGCGACCAGGATCTTCTTGAACAAACCACGCTCCTGCTGCAGGTACGGCATGTTCTATCACAGATCGGGATGCTGGGGGTAGCCTCGTGCTGGTCGCTGGTCGCTGGTGACTGGTTGCTGGTTGTCGGGGGGAGGCCGCCGTCTAGGACGGCCAGCTGTTGCTGACGACGACGTCAATGCCGCCGGTCGTCTTCTGCACCTCGACGTGCGTGTCGCCGCCGGCGCGCCGGTACTGCAGCGTGACTTCGCCGTTGCCGACGCGCAGCCCCCGCACCTGCACCGAGTTCAGCCAGTACGGCAGCCGCGGGTTGACGACGCGCAGCCGCTTTTCGCCGGCCTCTGCCTTCAGCCCGAGGATCGCCTGCGTGATCAGCGGGAACGTCCCGGCCGCCCACGATTGCGGACGGCACGCCACCGGGTACGGCACCGGCGCGTTGTGCCCGGAGCGCGCCTCGCCGCCGAACAGTTCCGGCAGCCGGAAGTACGGGAACGCCGCCGCGGCGTCGAACAGCGCCGTCGCGACTTCGTTCAACTCGTCCTCGAACCCGTACATCTTGAACCCCATGGCGGCAATGCTGTTGTCGTGCGGCCACACCGTCCCCAGGTGGTAGCCGATGGGGTTGAAGCGGGTGCTGCCGCCGGTGAGCGTGCGCAGCCCCCAGCCGCTGAACATGTCGTTCTCCATCAACCGGGAGACGACGTCGTCCGCCCGCGCCGCGTCGATCAGCCCGCACCACAGCGCGTGCGCCGGGTTCGTCGCGATCGAGGCGACGTGCTGCCGCTTGCCGTCGAGCGCCATGGCGTAGAATCGCTCGTCCTGCATCCAGAAGTCGCGGTTGAAGTTCGCGACCAGCCGCTCGGCCGCCGCCCGGGCCGCCGCCGCCAGCCCCGGCTCGCCTAGGCGCTCCAGCAGTGGCGCCAGCCGCAGGCGCGCTGCGTACGCGTACCCCTGCACCTCCGCCAGCGCGATCGGCGCCTGCGCCAGCGTGCCGTTGACGTGCACTACGGCATCGCCTGAATCCTTCCACCCCTGGTTTACCAGCCCCTTCGCCGAGCGCTTCTCGTAAGCCAGGTACCCGTTGCCGGCGAGGTCGCCGTACTCATCCATCCAGTTCAGCGCCGCCCGGATCGATGGCAGCAGCTCTTTGACGAGCGCCAGGTCGCCGGTCCAGTCGTGGTACGCCGCGACCAGCATCAGGAACAGCGGCGTCGAATCGATGCTCCCGTAGTACGGCCCGTAGGGCAGCTCGTTGGCGCGCGACAGCTCGTCGAAGCGCAGCTCATGCAGGATCTTGCCCGGCTCCTCATCGTGCGAATGGTCGACACGCGTGCCCTGCCATTTCGCCAGCAGCCGCAGCGTCGCTCGCGCGATGTCCGGGCGGTACGCCAGCATCTGCATCGCCACGATGCAGCTGTCGCGACCGAACAGCGCGTCGAACCAGGGCGTGCCGGCCGCCGGATACTCCTCTCCCGCCTCGTTCTCGCTCCAGAGCATGCGCACGTCGTGCAGGGAGCGGGTCAGCACGCGGTTGAAGAATTCGTTGTCGGTGTAGATCTGGGTGCAGCCGGCCGTCCAGTGGCGGTAGTCCTCCGCCACCGTCTCGAACCGGCTGATCGCTTCCGGCGGCGACGGCTGCGAGTTGACAAGGACGCGCAGCCGGAGCGTCGCCGTCTCGCGGCGTGCCAGCGTCACGCGGAACAAAGCCGACGACTCGTCCAGGAAAGCCGGCGTCGTCTCGAATTCGATCTTCGTCGCGCGTTCGCGCCCGTCGATGCCGGCGTAGCTGTAGCGCACGCCGCGCTCCGAGATCTCAGGCGCGTGCCGCGTGCCCGACCGCTCCCGCTCGTACCCCCGCACGTCGAAGATGTCCGCGAAGTCGGCGCCGAACTCGTAGAGCAGGCTCAGCGTCACCGGGAAGGAGTTGAAGTTCGTGACGCGCAGCCGCTCTTCCAGCACGTCCGCGGCTACGCGTTGCCGCCGGATCTCGATGCTGCCGCGCGAGACCGTCCGTCCTTCGCTCGTCGCCAGCCGCGGGTTCGTCATCACCTGCTCCATCGCGTAGCCAAGCTCCGCCGTGGACAGCAGCTGCACGGGGGCGATGCCGTTGAGGCTGAAGTTGTACGTCGATAGGTGGCGGGTGTCGGCGTGGTACATGCCGAAGCCCTGGGTGTTTCCTCCGGCGACGTTCCCCGCGGGGTCGGTCAGCAGGAAGATGGAGCGCTCGCGAATGACGAGGGCATCGCGGATGTCCTCGATGCCCATCGGCTCGCCCTCTGGCAGGGCGAACCATTCTTCGTCGGCCGCGGGCTCCGGTGGTGCGCTGATCGGCGGCTCCTGCGCTAGTGGATCTGCCTCACGCGAGCGTCCGGCAGCGTCATCGCCGGGGCGATCCGGAGCCTGTTGACGACGTCGCTGACCTGGTCGTGCCATCGCACGAGTTCCTCTATCGCCAGTCCCTGCGTCTCGGACGCCACGCTCCCGGAGAGCGAAGCGACCCCCGCAGCATAGTCCACCACAACGACCCCGAGCGGCAGGTTCATGGCCCGGTGGACATATTCGTTCAGCGCACGGGCGACTTCAGTATCGGCCTGCCGGCCGTCGTGCAACATCAGGTGATTCTCCACTCGCGTCACGCACGTGGCGGCCCACGCGGCGCTGCTCAGCGCCAGCCGCTCCCCCGCGTCACGCGCGGTCCCGTACAGGTGCACCACGCCCTCGTGCACGTCGATGCGGACGCGCTCCAGCACGTCGCCGCCCAGCCGTGTGAGTGACAGGGCGACGTCGCGCGCGATCGTCGCATCGTCGACGAACCCGGCGTGCGACACCCGGATCTCGTTGGCGATGCAGCAGCGGGGCGCGGCGAGTTGCGCCGCTTCCCCGGCCTGCCGTTTCGCGTCGTAGCAGGCGGCGTCGCCACGCAGGGCGACGCATTCATCGACCAGCTCGACGCGGAGCCCGGAGATGTGAGAGGCGGCCAGGGCGCTCCTGACCGCGCTCAGTGTGCGATCCAGCTCGGTTTTGGTGTACGTCTTCATGCGATGACGCTCTCCTTCGCGGGCGCCGCGACCGGCGCCTCCATGTTCAGAACGTGCGCGCGCGAACGGCGCGTCCGGCCGGCGAGTTCCTCGTACACGCGCACGTAGTTCCTGGCCATGATCGATGGTGTGAAGTGCGCGCGGACGTGCTCGCGGCATGCGGCGGGGTCAATGCGGCCGACCTGCTTCACTGCTTCCACCATCTCGTCGACGGTATCGACCACGAACCCGGTCTTGCCGTGCTCGATCAACTCCGGCGCGGCGCCGCGGCGCAGTGCGATGACGGCCGTACCGCAGGCCATCGCCTCCGGCATCACGAGCCCGAACGGTTCTTCCCACGTCAGCGGCATCAACACGCAGTGCGCGTTCTTGTACAGCTCCCGCTTGCGTCGCGCGTCTGCTTCGCCCAGGAACACGATCTGCTCGCCGTCGATCTGGTCGCGTATGACTTCCTCGAAGAACTGGCGGTCGTAGTTGTCGACCTTCCCGGCGATGAGCAGCCGCCGCCCGAGCCGCCGCGCCACGTCGATGGCGATCTGCGGCCCCTTGTCCGGCGACACGCGGCTGAGGAAGAGCAGGTCTTCGCCCTTCTCCGCCTGGAACGGGAACGACTCGACATCGATCGCGTTGTAGACGTGCCCCACGAAGCGCGCTGCTCCGATGCCAGGGGCCAATGGGCGCCGCTGCGACCTGCTGATCGTGTTGTACGCGCCCTGGTAGCGCTCCCAGATGAACTGCGTGTCGGGCGTCGGCAGGCAGTGCATCGTGGTCAGGACCGGCACGTCGATCAGGCTCGACATCGCCATCGCCAGCTCACCGGCATGGTTGTGCACAACGTCGAAGTCGCGCGCGTGCCGCAGCGACAGCGCGATGTGCGACCAGTCGTACGGGTTTCGGTCCTGCAGGTCGTCCGCGCGCCGCAGGCTGCGGTGGTACACCGCCAGGTGCTCCGCGCTCGTCTGCGAGTCACCCGAGGCGGCGAGCGTCACCTCGTGCCCCTGCCGCACCAGCTCCTCGGTGAGCAGGCTGACGACGGCCTCCGTGCCTCCATAGGCAGGCGGCGGCACGGCCTCCCACAGGGGCGCCAGTTGAAGAATGCGCATGGTCGAACTCCGGTTCAGACGGCGAACGGGGCCGTCACCCGGCTCAGAAGGCCTCGGGCTATGGACGCGGCAGGACGGGCAAAGTGGTCGAAACGGCCGCGCTCGGCAGCCCGTGCTCCTTTCATACCACTACGGCGGCCACTTTTCAACGCCCCATTTGATATTGCTCATGCGTCCGTGCGCTAATACGCGCGTTCGGATGTTACCGATGACGCGCCCGCTGTAGTGTTTTCGCAACGCCTCCGCCGTGCGCCCACGCTCCGCAGTTACACTGGGATCGACGAACACACCGCGCGGGCAACAGTCGACATAACGCGACACATGGATCCATTCGTACACGACGCTGTCCTGGACATGCAGCTGGCCCGCAACGAGCTCATGGCCGCGCTCGAAGAGGTTGGGCCTGATGATTGGTCGCGGTACGTGCCGTACGGCGACCGCACGCTGCACGAGCTGCTCGCTCACCTGGCCGGCGCGGACCACGCGTGGGCGCTCGCCGCGCAGGGCCTGCTGAAAGGGGAGGGCGCCGATCAGCCGCCGATCAGCCCGGAGGAAGCGGACGCCGCGAAGCATCGCGCCATCGAACGCGGCCGCTCGCGCACGTCGCAGGCGCTGATCGAGGAGATGCAACGGCGGCGTCAGCTCGTGATTAGCCTGTTCGAGCTGCTCGAACCACGCCACCTCGCGCTGCCGCTACGCTCGTTCGGCGAGCGCCACAACTCCGTCCGCGAGCGCATCTGGCTCGGCTACCACGACCGCATGCACGCCGCCGACATCCGACGCGCGCTAACGATGCACTGGCAGCCGCAGGACCTGCGATTGCTGCCCGAACTGCAGCCGGCCGTCGATGCCCTCGCGCCCCGGGAGACGCTCTACGTGGCGTACAGTGTCGATCCGGTCCGCTGGGAGCAGCCGTCGGGTGTGCCGGGCTGGACGTATCGCCTGCTGCTCGCACACATCGCTACCGGCGACTGGGTGCTGCAGCACCATTTGCGGCATATCATCGAGCACGGCAGCGTGGCGCCGTGGCCGGACGTCGACGCGGGCAACGCCGAGCGCGTGGCGGAGCGGCGAGCGTCCATCGACCGCAGGCTGGTGGAGGAGTACCTTTCGATGCGGCACGAGACCATGCGCCTGCTGGCGCGCGTCGAGCGCGAGCACCTCGCGCTGCCGATCGAGTTCCGGTGGGAGCCGCGTCCCAACCAGCACACCGTGCTGGAGTACCTGCTGGCGTTCGAGCGCCACGACCGCACGCATCGCGATCAGCTGCGCCCGGCGATGCGCTACCTGCGATGACGATGGGAGACGCCTGACATGCCGCTCTTCCGCAAGAAGCCGGGACCGCCGCCTGTACCGTCGGTGGAACTGCCGGCCGGCGAGGAGGTGGAGCGCGCGGTCACGGCGACGCTGCTTCAGGGCAAGAGCGCGATGCGGGGCACGCTCTTCATGACCAACCGCCGCCTGATGTTCGAGGCGAAGCGGGGCGATGCGCGCTGGATGGTCGTGCCGTTCGCGGAAGTGAAATCGGCCGGCCTGTTTCCGTGGCACGGCGCGCCGATGGGGCCGTCGAGCCGCAACCAGTGCCTCGTCGTCGAGACCGCCGACGACGAGCAGGTTTGGTGGGACTTCGGCGCGCGTGACGAGCGCGAGTGGCTGCCGCTCGTCCAGCAGAAGGCCGCTGCCGCCCGTGAGGCCGCGGCCCCGGACGACTGACGCGCGCCCCCTACGCCTGCGGCGCGCCCGGGTGGCGCGCCGCTTCCTGCGCCGCGACGTGTTCGCGGAATCGCCGCACCGCCATGCGCAGTGTCTCCTCCGCGTCGACGTCGCGCGCGCGCGCCAGCGCCACGATGCCGAACAGCAGGTCGCCAAACGCGTCTGCGGCCGCCGCGCCGGCTGTGGCTGCGAGTGATGCCACCGCCGCGGCCACCGCGCCGGCCTCCGGCGGCGGTGGCGCAAGGCCTGCTTTCGACGCGCGCCCCAGCACCGACTGCGCCTGCGCAAGCGCGGGCATTGCCTTCGGCACGGCGTCGAGCAGCGGTGCGTCCGGGCGCTCGTCCTTCTTCAGCGCCTCCCAGTTACGCACGACGTCCCCGGCGCCTTCGACCACCACATCGCCAAAGACGTGCGGGTGCCGTCGTACGAGCTTCGCCGCGATGCCGTCGAACACATCCTCGATCGTGAACTCGCCGTTGTCCTCGGCGACCTGCGCGTGCAGGACGACCTGCATCAGCAGGTCGCCCATCTCCTCCGCCATGCGATGTGGCTCGCCTTCGTCCAGCGCGTCGAGTGCCTCGTACGCCTCCTCCAGCAGGAAGCGCTTGAGCGTTTCGTGCGTCTGCTCCAGGTCCCACGGGCAGCCGCCCTCCGGCGCGCGCAGCCGCGCGATGATGGCGCGCAGCCCCTCGAACGAGCGCGTGTCCTCGACCAGCGCCAGCGGCGGCACGTACAAGGAGGTCAGGTGGTCGAATGTGTCGTCGTGGTCGAGCGCCGCCAGCGTCGTGTCGGTGACCGCCGCCGCGCTCGTGCCCGCGCCGCGCACGATGCGGACGGCGTGCTCCGGGGGATACGCCTCCAGCAGCGCCAGCTTCGCCTGCGATGCCGCGCGCCGGTCGTACACCTGCGCGATCACGGTCGGCCGCTCCGGCACCAGCAGCCGGCGATGCCCGCCGAGAGACAGCGCGTCCAGTACGAGGAGACCGTCCGACAGAGGGTCGATGCCGAGCAGCGGCGCCAGCACGTCGATGAAGCTCACGCCGGCGATCACGCGCAACGTCACGCCCGCCGCCGGCGCCCGGTCGAGCAGCGCCCGTACCGTAGCCTCGCCGAAGGAGGGGTGGCCCGGCACGGCGTACACGACGCCCTGCGGCCGCTGTGCCAGTTCCAGGACGCGGCGCACGATCTCGTCGTACACGTCGGCGAACGACGCGCCGCGCTCGTACACGTCGTCGAAGGACTCGTAGCGCGGTCCGGCAGGCAGCGCGGCGACCGTAGGGTGGCGCGCCGTGCGCAGCCACACCTCGCCGGCGGCAGCCAGCGCCTCGCACGCCTCCGCCGTCAGCAGCGACGCGTCGCCGGGCCCGAGCCCGATGATCGTGAGCCGGGGAAGTGCAGTCACGCGGGCATTATCGCGGCACGCCCGGGGCCGCGGAAGCGCACGCTGCCGCCGGCGCGGCGCACGCCATCTTGACGGCGTGGGCGGGCGGGCGATCGCAGGCCGTCGCCGCGCGTAGTAAGCTCAAGGCATGGCAGCCAGTGGCGGCGACCCGACATCGAAAAAGACGTATCTTGACAACGCACCGCCGCCGGAAGAGAATGCGGGTGTTGCGGCGGGGCGGCAGAGGGAGACCCACATGGGATTTGCCCGCATGCTCGCCACGCTGATCTTCGTCGTTGCGCTTCCCGTCGCGCTCCTCTCCACCAACATACGCCTGCTCGCGAACGCCCCCTTCGTCTACGACTACGCGTTCGACCGCTTCGACGCGGAGGATTCGACCGGCCTCTCGCGCGCCGACCTCGACGGCACCGCGGCGGAGCTCCGCCGCTATTTCAACAACGGCGAGAAGACCTTCTATCACACCGTCACCGAGGGCGGCCTGCCGGGCCCCGTGTTCAGCGCGCGCGAGACGCGGCACATGGAGGACGTGAAGCGGCTCTTCAGCTACGTCAACCTCGTGCAGGAGATCAGCGTCGTCTACGTGCTGGGCTACGTCATTGGCTTCTTCATCTGGGCGCGCGAAGGCAACGTGCGGCAGCTGGCGATCCAGAGCCTGATCGGGCTGGGATTCGGGGCCATCGTGGTCGGCGGCGTGGGCGTCGTCGCCGCATTTGGCTTCGAGCCGGCGTTCGATCGCTTCCACACGGTCCTGTTCAGGAACGACTTCTGGCAGCTCAACCCGCGTACCGACCACCTGCTCCAGATGTTCCCGGAGGCCTTCTGGCGCGACATGAGCATCGTGCTCGGCGCCATGTGCGCCGTCGAGGGGCTGCTGATCGCCGCCGTTGCCGGGGTGTACCTGATGGGCTCGCGCCGCGAGCGCCGTCACCTGCCGGCCAGCATCGACATCAACTCGTCGAGCACCCAGGCGGCCTGACTCGAAGCGCATTTGAGCGAGGCGCCCGGCTCGTTGATACTGCCGGTGCGCCATGGGAATGACCGTCCGTCCCCTCCGGAGACTGCTGCCTCTCGTCGCGTTGCCGTTCGCCGTCTCCGTGTTTGCCGCCGCATGCGGCGGTAGCCCCGCACTCGCGACGCACCTGAGTTCCGGCTGCCGCGACGGTGACCGCGTCGCCCTCACCTTCGACGATGGTCCGAATCCCCCGTACACCGGTCAGATCCTTGACGCACTGGTGAACGCCGGCGTCAGGGCGACGTTCTTTGTGGAAGGGCAGGCCGTCGAGGCCGATCCGGCAACGGTTCGGCGCGAGATCGCGGCGGGCATGGCGGTCGGCGCGCATTCGTACGCGCACGCGAAGGAACTTCCGGACATGAGCCAGCAAGACTTCGCCGGCGACCTGCGCCGTAGCGGCGACGCCATCGCCGCCGCCGCGGGCCTGCGGCCGGCGCTCTTCCGCGCGCCGTACGGCCACACGAGCGACACCATGCTGCGGGCGCTTCGCGAGGTCGGCTACACGTCGATCGGCTGGGACGTCGATTCGGAGGACTGGAGCGGCGCGCCCGCGGACACCATCGTGGCCAACGTGCTCGACCGTGCGCATCCGGGCGCGATCGTGCTGATGCACGATGGCGGACTCGGCGGCGGACATGCTGACCGCGCGGCCACACTGGCGGCCCTCCCGCGCATCATCGACGGGCTCCGCGGTCAGGGCTACGCGCTCGTCACCATCCCCGAGTTGACCGGCGCTCCCGCATCGCACGATGCCGCGCAGCCGCGGGAGGCGACGTGCTCGGCGAACTGATCGCCCCCCGCAGCACCGAAGACCTCACGCGCCTCGCCGTGCGCTGGCACGCGCGTGCGCAGTACGGCGTGGCCTTCGGCGCGCTGCTGGGCGTCGCCCTCTTGGCCGCCATCATCCTCTCGAAGAACTTCTTCCTCGGCTCGGACTCGGCGAACGACTACGCTCACGTCTGGTACATCTCGGATCAGTTGTTCCATCACGGCCGTCTGCCGTTGCACGTACAGGGGCTCGAGGCAGGGCGCGCGCTCACGTTTCCCTACGCCGTCGCGCCGTGGCTGATCACGGCCGTCCCGTTCGCGTTGATCGGCGACCGCGCCGTGACGGTGTCGATGATCCTTGGATTCGCGCTCTACGGCTACACGGCGACGCGGGCGCGCCCCGCCCTGCGAGACCCGCGCCTGCTGTCCATCATCTACATCAACACGTTTCTCATCGAAGGCCTAGTGTCATTCCAGATGGCGTTCATCTGGGCCTGCGTGTTCTTCTTCCTCTTTGTCGAGGCTGTGGACATGCGGCGGTGGCCGCTCTCGGCGCTGCTCGCGGTGCTGGCCGTCACGACGCACCCGTTCGCCGGTGCTGCTGCTGTGGGCTGCTACGCGGTGTACGCCGCCGCCCGCCGCCAGCGCGACATCGTGCCGCTCGCGGCGACGATGGCGGCTGCAGCGCTCGTCATCGCGCCGTTCGCCCTCTACATCTACTCGGCGCCCGCCGTCGATGCGACCAGGGTGAAGGACCTGATGGGCACGCTCCGCTTCATCGCGCGCTACCGCGGTCTCGTCGTTGCGCTGCCGCTCATCGTATCCGCCTTCGCACCGGCGTTCCGGACGATGTTCCTCCTCGTCTTCGTCGCGATGGCGCTCAGCTTCACGCAGCGCATCGATCACAAGAAGGTCAATACCTATGGTCTGGACCGCAGTTCACAACCCTTCTATGGAGAGTTCGTCCGTTCCCCCCGGTTCGACCGCCACCTCCGCTACCGGGTGCTGGAGCCGAACGACCGCGAGGACGGCGCGTACCAGTTGATGCGCTCAGGAGCGGTGCTCACGCACGAGTTCTTCGACCAGAGCCAGTTCCGGCGCTGGTGGAACACGCCCGAGCAGTACGCCTGCTTCCTCGGCGCCAAGCGGGTCGATGTCGTGCTGCTGGAGAAGGACTACCCCCTGAAGTTCTCGCAGAACGAGAGCGTGCGCCTGGACGAGTTCATGAGGCAGGGGAAGGCGCCCGTCGTCTACCGCGACCCGCGCGGCCGCTTCGCCGCGTACGACGTGCGCGGTGCCCGCCACGACGGTGCGACGCTGCGAGACTGCAAGCTCTGACGACGATGCGGCGCCGGCGCCTACGGGCAGGATGCCCTGAAGTCCACCGCCACGTATGCGAATGGCACAACGTCGCCCGGCACCGGGGCCGTGGCGCGCACCATCTCGTAACGGAGCCACCGGTGCGCTTCGTCGAGCCACGCCAGCGGCGGTGCGAGCTGTTCCAGGTCGCGGCGGTTTGCTTCGTCCCGCAGGTCGGTGAGCACGTTCGAGAGCCGGTCGGAGAGTTCGGTGAGGCGATCCATCTCTCTGCCTCCTTGCAGTGTGGTCCGGCGATTATACTCCCGCCGATCCGGCCTGCGATCGAGGGTGTCGTCCCGGCGATGTAAAATGTTCCGCTATGCCCCCAAATCCCCAGTATCGAGCGCTCCCGTCCATCGACCGCGTGACGTCCGACCCGCGGCTGGCGGAGCGCTGCTCGGCCGCGTTGCTGGCCGAGGTCGCGCGCGAGGTGCTCGACGGCCTGCGCGCCCGCATCGCCGATGGCGAAGCCGCGCCGTCGTTCGACGAGATCGTATCGGCCACCGTCGCCCGGCTCGACGAGGTGCTGCGGCCGCCGCTGTACCCGCTGATCAACGCCACCGGCGTCATCATCCACACCAACCTCGGCCGGGCGCCGCTCGCGCAGGCGGCGATCGAGGCGATGGCGGCCGTCAGCGGCGGATACAGCAACCTGGAGTTCGACGTCCCCTCCGGCGCGCGCGGCTCTCGGCACACGATCCTGGAGCCGCTCCTCTGCCGCCTGACCGGCGCCGAGGCCGCGATGGCGGTCAACAACAACGCCGCCGCCGTCCTGCTGGCGCTCTCCGCGCTGGCTTCCGGCAAGGAGGTCGTGGTGTCGCGCGGCCAGCTTGTCGAGATCGGCGGCGGCTTCCGCATTCCCGACGTCATGCGCCAGTCGCGGGCGCGCCTGGTCGAAGTCGGCGCCACGAACCGCACCCGCGGCGCCGATTACGAGGCCGCGATATCGCCGAAGACGGCGGCGGTGATGCGTGTCCACCCCAGCAACTTCAAGGTCGTCGGTTTCACGGAATCGCCGCCGCTCGACGAGCTGGCAAGCGTCGCCCGCGCGGCCGGCGTGCTGTTGATCGATGACCTCGGCAGCGGCTGCCTGCTCGACACGGCGAAGTACGGCCTGCCGCCCGAGCCTGTGCCCCAGGCGTCGATCGCGGCGGGCGCGGACATCGTCATGTTCTCCGGCGACAAGCTGCTCGGCGGCCCGCAGGCCGGCCTCATCGTCGGCCGCGAGGCTTTGCTGGCGAAACTCAAGCGCCATCCGCTGGCCCGCGCCGTCCGGCTCGACAAGGCGAGCATCGCAGGACTCGCCGCCACGCTGGGTATCTACCTGCGGGGCGAGGCCGAGACCGAAATCCCCGTCTGGCGCATCATCGCCATGCCGCTCGCGGCGCTCGATGGGCGCGCTGCCGCCGTCGCCGCCGCCATCGGCGCTGCCGCCAGCGTGATCGACGGGTGCTCGATGGTCGGCGGAGGATCGCTGCCGGAGGAGAGCCTTGCCACGAGGCTGGTCGCCGTCGAGCCGCCGCGCGGAGGCAACGGGACCGCGCTGGCCGCCCGGCTGCGCGCTGGCCTCGTCGTCGGGCGCGTCGAGGGCGGCCGCCTGCTGCTCGATCCCCGCACGGTCGACCCGGCCGACGACGCGCGCCTCGCTGCCGCCGTCGCTGCGGCGATGGCCTGATCTTGGCGGCGCGATAGGCTAGGATGAGCGGCGGCCGCAACGGCCGCGCACAGGAAGGCACACGCGATATGAGCCTCGAAGAACTGCGTGCCGGCGCCGCCGTCATCAGCCGCGATGACCACAAGCTTGGGACGTTCAGCGGCGTCGTCGTCAACAAGGACACGCTGAAGATCACCCACGTCGTCGTCGATACCGGCATCCTCCGCAGCGGCGAGGCGCTCTGGAAGGGCGGCTGGGGTATGTCGCACGACCGCGTCGTGCCGCTCGGCGCGCTGGCCGATGCGACGTCCGATGAGGTGCGCCTCAGCATGAGCGCCGACGAATTCCGCGATCTCTCCGTCGACTACGACACGGAAGTGTTCCAGTCGATGGCCGACCTCGAACCGGGCCGTATCGGCGCCTCCGACCTGCGGCGGTTCGCCACGTCGCTCCCCGGCGAGCCCGGTCCCTTCGTCATCACCGATGTGCTGGCCAAAGCGCCCGATGAGGTCGACATCAAGAAGGACTCGCCCGTCTGGCGGCTGAACCCGCACCAGAAGATCGGTGAGGTCGAGCGCGTCATCTTCGACGAGGGCACGCAAAAGGTCACGGCGCTCGTCATCCGCCGCGGCCTCGTCTTCTCGAAGGACGTGGTGCTGCCGGTCAGCTACATCGCCGAAGTCGTGGAAGCGCTTGAAGGTATCGTGCGCGTCGATATCGACGATGCGTCGCTGAAACAGTTGCAGGAGTTTCACCCGGCGGACTAGCCGGGCCATGGGAGGCACGCCATGTCCGTCGTACTGATTACCGGCTGCAGTTCCGGCTTCGGGATGCTCGCCGCCGTCGAGTTTGCGCGCCGGGGCGACACCGTCTTCGCGTCCATGCGCGACACGAAGAAGTCCGGACCGCTGCTCGATGCCGCGAAGGCCGCCGGCGTTTCGCTCGAAGTCGTCGCGCTCGACGTTGGCGACCGCGCCTCGGTCGATGCATGCGTCGCCGCCGTCATCGCGCGCGCCGGCCGGCTCGATGTGCTGGTGAACAACGCCGGCCTCGGCATCCACGGCTCGATCGAGGACGCCGCGGACGACGAGGTAGCGCACATCTTCGACACCAACGTGTTCGGATTGCTGCGCGTGACGCGCGCCGCGCTGCCGCAGATGCGGGCGCAGGGAAGCGGCACCATCATCAACGTCGGCTCGCTCGCTGGCAAGGTGTCGGCGCCGTTCGGCGGCGTCTACGCCGCCAGCAAGCACGCCGTCGAGGCGCTGAGCGATGCGCTGTACTATGAACTGCACCCGTTCGGCGTCCGCGTCGTCCTCATCGAGCCAGGCGGCTTCGGGACCCGGTTCGGCCCCAACCGGGTGATGGAGCGGAAGTTCGACGAGCGGTCACCGTATGCCGAGCTCGAGCGCCGCTTCGCCGAGCGACAGGGGCGGCTCCCCGGCGGCGGCCAGCCCGGCGATGCGCAGGTGGTCGCCAACGCCATCGCCGACGCCGCGAAGTCCGAGCAGCCGAAGCGTCGCTACCTCGTCGGCGCCGATGCCGAGATGATCGGCGGCCTCCAGAAGCAGATGTCGGACGAAGACTTCGAGAAGGCGATGCGCACCGCGCTCGACTTCTGGGATTAGCGCGTCGCCGACCGGCGTTGCGTCGTGACCGACGCGCGCTCGCCTACGTCCCCGCGAGCTGCTTCACCACCGGCGCCAACGGCTCGAACCCATCGCCTGAGATCACGATGTACGAGAAGCCGTACTTCTCCCGCCGCCGTTGCAGGTCCTCGGCGATCTGGCCGGCGTTGCCGAGCAGTACATGCGGCGCGTCCGGAAGCTCCGCCGGCGTCACGCCGAAGCGCGGCGCCAGCCGCTCCGCCATGCCCGCCCGGTCGTCGGTGACGATCGCCGCGAACACCGTCACGTTCAGCTCGATGTTGCTGAGGCGCGGCCCCGCCGCCTCGCGGATCCAGCCGATCTTCTCGGCCGTGGCGGCGGCGCTGCCGGTCGTCATCACCTCGCGGTTGACCACGCCTTCGGCCAGCAGGAAGTTGACGCCGACGATATCGGCCTCGCGCGCAGCGTACTGGAGCACGCGCTTGCCGCCGCCACCGATGAGGATCGGCGGGTGCGGCCGCTGCGCCGGTTTCGGCAGGCCGTTCATGTGCACGTTGTAGTGCTTGCCCTCGAACGCCACCGGCTCGTCCGAAAAAAGCCCCTTCATCACCGCCAGCCCCTCTTGCAGGCGCGAGATGCGCACGCCGGGCGCGTCGTACGCTATGCCGGCCTGTTGATAGTCGCTGGCCATCCACCCGGCGCCGATACCCAGCTCGAGCCGCCCACCCGAGAGCACGTCGAGCGTCGCCGCCTCCTTCGCTAACACCACCGGGTGCTTGTAGTCGTTGTCCAGCACCAGGCTGCCGATACGCAGCGTCGTCGTCGCGTCGGCGGCGGCCATCAACGCCGGGATCGGCGCGTACTGGTCCTCGAAGTGGTCCGGCATGAACAGCGTGGAGAATCCGAGCTCCTCGATCTTGCGCGCCTTCGAAGCCCACTCCTCGCGCGATGCCGCCCGCGAGGTCTGCACGCCGAACCGGAACTTGTGATTGCTCGCCATGGAATCCCTCCGTAGTGATGAAATCGCCGTCAGCATAGGCGCGCAATGCCGTACGGCATAGCGCCATCGGGTCCGGCGTGCGAACGATCGTCTGCGCTCCAGCCGCTTGGCGGCCGCCCCACGACCGTGCGCTATTCGCCGGTGGCAGGAGGGGTCGGCGTCGCGGTGGGAGTCGGAGCCGGAGTGGCGGTGGGCGCCGGCCGTATGGTGAACGTACGGTTGATGAAGTTGTCCTCATCGAGCGGCGTGAAGCACGAAACCTTGTACGTGCCCGGCTCCTCCACGATCAAGTCCATCGAGAAGTTGCCGGGAAACGGGGTCGCCTTCGGCCCGCCCACCGGCTTGAAGGGCACGGTCTCGGAGCCCAGATTCTGCAGGAGCTCCTGGCCCTGCCGCAGCTCGCACGCGATCGTCACAAACACCGGATTCGCCTGCTCGTACGTGACCGATGCAGTCAATACGGCGCCGGCCGTCAGGTCGCCCGTGACGGTCAGCGATTTGAAGAACTCCGTGCCCTCTTCGCCGTTGCGAAAGGAGACGCCGCAGCCCGCGAACAGCGCGCACACGGCGACGAGCGGGAGCAGTGCGCGGGGCGATCTCACGTCGCCCATCGTAGACGGCGGGCGATCAGGTGACAAGGCGATGTCCGCGCCACTCCCGACTGGCACGCGTGCCGAAATCGGGTACATTGAGCGTGCCGGCCTACGAACACCCGCGAGAGGACGAACACCAGGACATGCAGGAGCTACGCGACCGTCTGCACGCGCTCCGCGAGCGCATCGCGCATGTCATGGTGCGTCTTTGACATCGCCAGGCTAGAGACCGAAGCAGCCTCGCTCGAGGCCCAGTCGGCGGCGCCCGGCTTCTGGGACGACCCTCAGACCGCACAGGACATCATGCGGCGCATCTCGGCGCATCGTGCGCGCGCCTCCACGTGGCGCGCGCTCGAATCGAAGGTCGCCGACCTGCTCGAACTCGTGGGCCTCGCCGAAACCGAGTCCGACGATGCGCTCGCCGCCGATATCGACCGCGACACCACCGCCCTGGAAACGCAGCTCGACGAGCTCGAGTTCGAGCTGACGTTCTCCGGCCCCTACGACGAGCGCAACGCCATCGTCGCGATCCACGCCGGGGCCGGCGGCACCGAGTCGCAGGACTGGGCGGAGATGCTGCTGCGCATGTATCTCCGCTGGTGTGAGCAGCGCAAGTTCCCCGCCGAGGTGATCGACCTGATGCCGGGCGAAGAGGCCGGCATCAAGAGCGTGACGGTGGAGGTCACGGGCGCGCACGCCTACGGCTACTTGAAGAGCGAGCGCGGCGTCCATCGCCTCGTGCGGCTCTCGCCGTTCGACTCCGAGAACCGCCGCCACACGTCGTTCGCGCTAGTCGAGGTGCTGCCCGAGGCCGGCGACGCCGCCGAGGTGAAGCTCAACCCGGACGACCTGCGGGTCGATGTCTACCGCGCCAGCGGCCACGGCGGCCAGAACGTCCAGAAGAACTCCACCGCCATCCGCATCACGCATCTGCCGTCCGGCATCGTCGTCACGTGCCAGAATGAGCGCTCGCAGCATCGTAACCGCGAGGCCGCGATGCGGGTGCTTGAAGCGCGGCTCATTGAGATCGAGTTGCAGAAGCACGCGGAGGCGCAGGCGAAGCTCAAGGGCGAACACGTCAGCGCGGGCTGGAGCAACCAGATCCGCAGCTACGTCCTCCACCCGTACAAGATGGTGAAAGACCACCGCACCGGCTACGAGACGAGCGACGCGCCGGGTGTGCTCGAAGGCGACCTCGACGAGTTGATCAAGGCGTACTTGAAGACGACGGTAGGAGCCTGACCTTGCGTAGAATATCTGTCCTCGCGCTGCTGTTGCCGATGCTGGTTGTCGCCGCGGCGGCTGCGCCAATGCCGCGGGCGTCGGCGCAGCAGGGCGGCGTCACCGTCGTCTCCGAGGAGCCGCGCAACGAGTTCCCCAGCGGCGTGTCCTTCGCCCTCGCCTTCACCTCGGCCGCCGAGGCAAAGGAAGTGCGCATCAGGTACACGCTCGCGCCCGACGGCACCGGCGCATCCGGCATCGCGACCTGCACCGCGGGTGCCACGACGAGTTGCACCTACACGCTCACAACCGGCCGCGGCATCCTGGTCATCCCCGGCGCCGAGATTACGTACCACTGGGACATCACCGACGCTGCGGGCGCCACGACCTCGACGCCGGACCGGCTCTACGTGCACGAGGACACGCGCTTCACCTTCAAGACGCTGAAGCGCGACAACATCACGCTCTACTACCACTCGGGCACGGACAGCCACGCGCAGGCGGTGCTCGACGCGACCGCCGAAACGCTCGAGCGCGTGAGCGTGCTCGAAAAGACGCAGGTGACGTTCCCGGTGAAGGTGTTCCTGTACGACACGGCGGACGAGATGCAACCGGCCATCGCTCCGGGCGGGCAGGGGCGCGGTGTGCAGGTGCTGGGCGAGGTCGTCTACTCCGACACGGCTATGGTCTCCGCCGATGTGGCGACGCTCGACATCACCCGCCACGAGATTGCACACATCGTCACGCGCCAGGCGACGAAGGGTCCGTTCGGCGTCCCCGGCTGGCTGAACGAGGGCATCTCCGTCTTCTCGCAGGCGCGTCCGCTCAGCGGCCACGCTGGCGCGCTTCAGTCCGCGATCGACAACGACCGCGTGCTGTCGATGAAGGAGCTGAACTCGTCCGCGACCGGGTCCAGCAATTCGACCGTCGGCCTCTACTACGGCCAGGCGGGGTCCATCGTGAAACACCTGGTGGAAACGTACGGCGCCGACAAGTTCGCGGAGCTGCTCAAGACGTTCAAGGATGGCTCGACGGTGGACAAGGCGTTCCAGGCCGTCTATGGCTTTGACCAGTTCGGCCTTGAAAACGAATGGCGCGACTCGGTCGGCCTGGCGCAACGCGAGCCCAGCGCCACGGCGGCGCCGCTGGCCACCGAAACGAGCGCCGGCACGACCCCCGCGCCGAGCGCTACAGCCACATCCTCAACGTCGTCCTCGTCCGATGGCGGCGCGTCGACCGTCACGATCGCGGTCATTGTTGGGTTGATGGTACTGGTGGTCGTCGCGGCCGTTGGCGCGCTGCTCGTGGTCCGCCGCCGGATATAGCGCGTCGCGCCTGCGCTATCGGTCCGTGCGCGCAGCGCCGCTGCTGCCCGATGGCCCGCGCCCGAGGTCGATCATCGTCACTTCCGTCGTGCCAGGCTTGTTGTAGAGGCCCGGACGGAAGTGGTAGAGCGAGTTCGTGCTGCGTCCGGCGTCCTGTGTGTAGTAGATGGGGTAGTGCTGGCTGATGTACTTGCCAAACTCCTTGTAGTCCAGCAGCCAGACGTACGTGACGTTACGCGACCGGTCGACGGCCTTCCCCTTGTCGGAAAGCTGGCTGACCGACGACGAGTCCTTGGCGAGGATGTCGATCTCCAGCCGGTCGCGATTGAGCACCGCGAACTGCGGGTACGAGAATCCGATCATCACGACGCTGTGCTCCGGGAACTCCAGCTTCGCCAGCTCGCGCGAGAACGATAGCTGGGTCTTCATCGTCGACCGGTTCGACAGCACCAGCCCCTGGCCGATGCGCGCGTGGCGCAGCGCCTGCGCGTTCAGCTCCTCGCCGCGGGTGCCGATGTCAACGAACCCGGCGAGGAGGATCGCCGCCAGCGCCCCCGCCAGCACATATCGCCCGAAGTAGCGCGCCATCAGGAAGAAGCCGAACGGGTAGAGCGGGATCAGGTACGCCGACTCGTGCGGGAGCCGGAGGAACACGAGGACGGCGATTCCGATGGCCGCGATCCAGACCGACACGTTCTTGTCGCGCATCACGTCGCCGGGCAGCCTGGTCAGCCGCGGCAGGCTCACCACGGCCGCGATGAGCACGGCCGTCGAGCCGAGCAGGCCCAGGCAGTCTTTCGCGAGCAGCCGCAGCACGCTCAGGTACCCGACCTTCGCGTCGTAGAACGAAAGGAAATCCGGCCCGTATTTCCACACGATCGGCACGAACGCCAGCATCGGCACGGCGATGCTCCACACCGCGAAGTCGCGCAGATCGTCGCGCCGCCCGTCGCGCACGATGTAGATCGCGAACGGGATGAAGAACAGGATCGATGTCGTGCGCGACGCCGCGGCCAGCCCCAGCAGCATGCCCGCCGTCGATACGTGGCCGCCCAGCAACAGGTAGTAGCAGCCCAGCAGGAAGGTCAGCGCCCACATGTAGTCCATCGTCGTCATGCTGTTGATCCACAGCAGCGGCGTGAACGCGAAGCCGGTGACCAGGAGCGCGCGATTCGGCAGCTCCAACTTCACCACGATGCGGGCGAAGAACCACAGCCCCAGCAGCGATACCGCCAGCGTCAGCGAGTTCGTCGCCAGCCATCCGCCCTTGATCACGGCCGCGCTCGCCAGCTCAGGCACCGGGTAGCCTGGCAGCCGCGAGGGGTAGAACTCGTGGTGGTCCCACAGCCAGTACCCCGACAGCGCCATGCGCCACGCGTCAGGATCCGTGCCGTAGCCGATGTTGATGAACGGCGCGCGGCTCGCGACGTACGCCAGTGCTAGCGCGATGAACGCCAGCGGCTGTGACAGGTCGAAGCTGAAGGCGCGCTCGATGACGCCCGGCGCTGCCAGTGCCTGTGGCTCGTGCGTCTCCTGCGCGACGGCGGCCGCCGTCATCGGCACGGGGCGCCGGTGCGCCATGCCGCCGATGCGGCTGCGTGCTGTCCGGTGTGTTGCCGTGTCGGTCCGTGAATCACCGCCGCACCACCCCGCCCTACCCTTCCTCGCCCGACGACAACTTCTGCCATACCGCGAACACGCGCTGGGCCGCCGTGAAGTGGCTCAGTGCGGCCAGGATCCAGAGCGCCCAGAGCACGACGCCGTGGCCGATGATCAGCGCCCCACCGAGCATCAGCACGCGCTCGGCGCGCGTGAACAATCCCTCGCGCAGCGTCAGGCCGATGCCCTCGGCCCGCGCCCGGACGTAGCTCACCATGATCGAACCGACGATCGCGGCGTAGCACAGCACGATCTCGGGCGTGTGGCCACCGGCCTGCGTGTAGTGAAAGAGCAGCCCGCCCAGCACGGCCGCCTCCGACACGCGGTCCAGCACGGAGTCGAACACGGCGCCGAACTTGGTCACCGTGCCGGTCTTGCGCGCCAGCGCGCCGTCGAGCAGGTCCAGCGCGCTGAACACGAGCATCAGCACGCCGGCGGCCACGAAGTGCCCGCCGGCGGCGAGCGCGCCGGCTCCCACGTTCCCGGCGAACCCGGCGACGGAGATCATGTTCGGCGTCACGCCGATGGCCGCGAGCGGCGAGACGATCGGATCGGTGAATCGGGTCGAGACTTTGTGCGGGACGAGGCTGAACGACGGCAATCTGCCCCCGGAGGACTCCGCTGGTAAATTCTCCCGAGACTATACCGCCCTACACGCAGAGGCAACCGGCCGCGAATGGCGGCTCTCCGTCAGCGTGGCGGCGCGCAGCGGGCGCGATCTACGAGTAGCGCTCCTCGGTCCACGGGTCGCCGTGGATGTGGTAGCCGTACATCTCCCAGAAGCCCGGCTTCTCGTCGGCCATGAAGACGAGGCCGCGCACCCACTTGGCGCTCTTCCAGAAGTACAGCTTCGGCACGACGAGGCGCAGCGGCGCGCCGTGCTCCCTGGTCAGCGGCTCGCCGTTGTGCTGGTGCGCCAGCAGCACGTCGTCGTCCATAAGCTCGGCCAGCGAGATGTTCGTCGTGTAGCCGCCGTAGCTGTGCACCATGACGTGCTTCGCTTCCGGCTTCACGTTCACTTGCTGGGCGAGGTCCGTCAGCTTCACGCCGGTCCAGTCGTTGTCGAACTTGCTCCAGTGCGTGACGCAGTGGATGTCCGACCGCAGCGTCGTCTGCGGCAGCGCCATGAACTCGTCCCAGGTGAAGTTCATCTCGTTTTCGACCAGCCCCACGATCGAGAACTTCCACGTCGCCATGTCGATGTCGGGGGTATTGCCGTACTGCAGCACCGGCCAGCCGTCGGTCAGCTTCTGACCGGGCGGCAGCCGGCGGCCGAATCGCTCGTGGTCTTCCTTCGCCCGGCGGTTGAACAGATCCAGGGACATGTCAGCATCCTCTTGTCGTCTGAGTCAGGAAGTCAGAATAGCACGCGGCAGCCGCGGCTCAGGGCGCCGTGATGCAGATGAGATTGCTGTGCTTCTTCAGTTCCGCATCGGAAGTCGGGCAGAGCAACTCGACGTCTACGGTGCCTTCGAGGCTGGCGTAGATCTTGATCGACGCGCCGTCCGACTGGTACCAGTAGCCCAGCTCGTTGCCCAGCGGGTCCTCCGGCAGCTTCTCGGAAAGCATCTCCTTCAGCTTGCAGCCCATGTCGGCTTCTTTGTATTTGCAGAGCGTCTGCACGTTCTTGTTTGTCGAAGGGTAGGCGCCGTCGCGCGCCTTCAGTTTGTTGGCGGCGTCCAGCAGTAGCAGCAGGTCTTCGCGCCGCTTGAAGTCGCGTTCCGGCGCGCTGCCCTTTGCCGTCGCCGCGCCCGCCGAGAACGTCGGCCGCGGCGTGGGCGATGGCCGGGCGCCCGGGGGTACCGGCGTCGGCGCCACGTAGGTCTTCCGGACCGGCGTGCCGAGTTCGCCCATCGCGGCCCGCGGCTTCGCCTCGCCGCCGGTCGATACGTCGAGCCACGCGACGGCCGCCAGCGCGGCCGCCAGCAGCGCTACGGGGGCGATGATGTTCCACTTCAGCCGTTTGATCGCGCGCTCCTGTGTCTCGCCGATGCGTTGTGGGCCTCACTATAGAACAACGGCCGCCGCCCGTCCCAATGGCCGCCGGATGGCGCTGGCTGCTTCAATCCGGGCGTTTCTCGGCATCTGTCAGCGTCAAGCACCGTTTGTTAGGGTGGTGCTTATGCATATTTAACAGTCTGGGGCCGATACTGGTGTTGTAAGGCGAAACCCACCACGTGAAAGAGCACTCACGTCGTCGGGGCTTCTTCAGAGGACCAGGGCGCGACAACCCCGTCACTAGACTTGGCGCCCTGGTCTTTTCGCGTCCGACGAGCTTGTCGGTACGGCCGCCACGCGCTGCTCCCCTCGCTGCAAGGGGGCCGCTACTCGTCGCCGCCGAGGTGGTAGGGCACTTCCGTGATCACGGCGTTCGGCCGCTCAAGGAGCGCGTTCTTCAGCCGGCGCGCCGACTGGTTGTGCAGAAAGCGCTGCCACGGCCACGCCGTCCGGAACTCCGGCAGCACGACCGTCACGTATTGCCCCGGCTCCGACCGGTCCAGCGCATCGATGTACGAGATCACCGGCGCCACGAACGATCGGTAGGGCGAATCGATGATCACCAGTTGCACATCGAGCACGGTCGCCTCCCACTCGTCCCGCAGCCGCTGGGCCGCCTCCAGGTCGTCGGTGATGTGCAGCGCCGTCACGTTGGGCGACATCGTCCGCGCGTAGTCGACCGTGCGCAGCACCGCTCGGTTGATCTCGTCCACGGGCACCAGCACCGTCTGCCGCTGCCGCGTGCCGGTGTGGAGGATGGCGCCGCCGGGCACCGCCAGCCTCCGCTCGACGCCCATGTAGTGCCGGTAGATAGCGAGGAACGTGAACGCCAGGAAGAACATCGCCAGCATGCTGATCCACGCGCCCTCACCAAACTTCGTGCCGCCGACGATCACCGCGACGATCGCTGTGGCGACCGCGCCGACGAAGTTGATGACGATGCTCCGCTGCCATCCGGGCTCTCTGAGCCGCAGCCAGTGCACCACCATGCCGCTCTGCGACAGCGTGAACGAGACGAACACGCCGAACGCATACAGTGGGATCAGCCGGTCGACGTCGGCCTCGAAGATCACCAGCAGTATCGCAGCCGCCGCCCCCAGCACGACGATACCGTTGGAGAACGCGAGCCGGTCGCCCCGGAAGGTGAACTGGTGCGGCAGGAAGCGGTCCCGCGCCAGGATGGAGCCGAGCCGCGGGAAGTCCGCGTAGCTCGTGTTCGCTGCCAGGATCAGGATGGCGGCCGTCGCCGTCTGCACCGCGTAGAACAGCGGAGAGTGACCGAACACCGTCCGCGCTATCTGCGCCGGCGCCGACACCTCGTCCGAGTGCTGCACGCCCAGCTGGTGCGCCAGGATCGTCATGCCGATGAAGAACACCCCCAGGATCACGGCCATCCACATCAGCGTGGTCGATGCGTTCTTCGACTCCGGCTTCTTGAACGCCGGGATCCCGTTCGAAATCGCCTCGACGCCCGTCAGCGCCGCACAGCCCGATGCGAACGCCCGCAGGATGATGAACCACGAGAGGCTCTCGCCCCCGGCCGGGTGCAGCCCGTCCGGGATCGGCGCCTTCAGCCCAGGGTCCAGCCCCAGGCGGACGAAACCGGCGATCAGCAACCCGGCGAAGGCAAGAATGAACAGGTAGGTCGGGATCGCGAAGATCGTCCCGGACTCGCGGAGTCCGCGCAGGTTGAGCAGCGTGATCACCAGCACGAGCGCGACCGCGATCTCGACGCCGAGATGGCGCAGCTCAGGGACGGCCGATGTGATCGCGAAGACGCCCGCAGCGATGGACACGGCGACGGTCAGGATGTAGTCGACCGAAAGCGCCGCCGCCGCCGTCAACCCCGGTATGTCGCCCAGGTTCTCTCGCGCGACGATGTACGCGCCGCCGCCGCTCGGGTACGCCTTGATTGTCTGGCGGTACGAGAACGTCACGATGGCAAGCAGCACGCCGATCGCCAGCGCGATCTCGATGGAATGGGTCAGCGCGCCGGTGCCGGCCGCGATGAGCACCAGCAGGATTTCGTCCGTGGCGTACGCACTCGATGAGAGGGCGTCCGATGAGAAGACCGCCAGCGCCTTCGTCTTCGGCAGCCGCTGCTCCTCCGCCTCCTCCGAGGCGATGGGCGCGCCGAACAGCACGCGCCGCGTCGAGCGCCAGACCCGTTGCGGTCCCGTGCGGGGCGCTGTCGAGCGCGCCGTCGCGCGGAACGTGCCCTCGTCCTCGCCCCGCTCAAAATGCCGCTCCCCCGCGCGGACGCGGCGGCCGTATCGCGACCCCGGCTTCGAGCCGCGCAGGATCTCCGTCTGCTCGACGTCCTGTATCGCGCGCTTGCGCGGCAGCCGGACGTGCGACGGCTCCCCGGTGTCCTTCGGCTTGGTGTCATCAGCCACGCCGGGCCTCCGTCAAGGAGCGGCCCGAAGCATGCGACGCCCGAAGGTTCGCGGGTGAGGAGTCGTGGGTGCGGTGTGTCTCGCGCGTGTCTCGCCCCGTTCAGATGTACCTGAGACATCGATCCTATCGCGGGCACGACGGCACGTAAAGGCGCGCGCGGTTCAGCCCAGGTGATACGGCACTTCGATGACGACGGTGTGGGGCCGCTGGAGAAGCGCCTGCTTCAGGCGCTGGGACGACTGGTTGTGCAGGAGCCGCTGCCACGGCCAGCGCGACAAGTACTCCGGAAGCACGACGGTCACCGTCTGCTGCGTGCCGGCGCGGTCCATGGAGTCCACGTACGCCAGGACCGGCCCCAACAGCGACCGGTACTCCGACTCGACGATCACCAACGGCACGTCCAGCACCCGCCGCTCCCACGCCAGCCGCAGCGCCTCGGCGTCTTCGAGGTCGTCCGTCACGTGCAACGCCACGACGTTGTTGGAGATCGAGAGCGCGTACGCGACCGCGCGAACCGTCGCGCGGTTCAACTCGTCGATCGGCATGATCACCGGCAGTCCGCGCCGGCCGGACGTCACGGCGATCAGACCATCATCGTCCGACACTGCCAGTTCGCGCTGCACCCGCCGGTAGTGCTGGCCGATCTGGTGGAAGAGCAGGGCCAGCAGCATGATCGCCAAAATGGTCAGCCATGCGCCATGCGTGAACTTGGTCGCGGCAATGATCACGGCCACGACAGCCGATGCCGAGCCGCCGACCGCGTTGATCGCCATCGCGCGCCGCCATCCCTCGTCGCGTGACGTCCTCCAGTGCAGGACCATGCCGATCTGCGACAGCGTGAATCCTACGAACACGCCGACCGCGTACAGCGGGATCAGCTTGTGCGTGTCGGCCGAGAAGACGATGAGCAGCAAGATCGCCGCCGCCGCCAGCACCATGATCCCGTTCGAATAGCCGAGGCGGTCGCCGCGGAACGCGAAGATGCGCGGCAGGTACCGGTCCCGCGCCATGACCGATGCCAGCGCCGGAAGCCCCGCAAAGCTCGTGTTCGCCGCGAGGATCAGGATTAGCGCCGTCGCGATCTGCACGAGGTAGAAGAACGGCCCGCCGCCGAAGACCGCGTCGGCGATTTGCGCAACGACGGTCTTCGATTCCGATGGGTACACGTCGATCTGGTGCGCCAGGATCGTCAGGCTGACGAAGAGCACCGTCAGGATGCCGGCCATCCACGACAGCGTCGTCGCGGCGTTCTTCGGTGAAGGTTCCTTGAATGCGGGCACGCCGTTCGAGATGGCCTCGATGCCCGTTAGCGCCGTCGCGCCCGATGAGAACGCGCGGAGGATCAGGAACAGGCCCACGGATTGCGTCCCCGGCTCCAGCGCGCCCTCGTGCGGTACGGCCGTGATGCCGCCCGTCGCCACGCGGACGAGGCCGGTGACGATCATGATGCCGAAGGTCACCAGGAAGAAGTACGTGGGGATCGCGAAGATCGTCCCGGACTCACGCAGTCCGCGCAGGTTGCCGACCGTGAGGAGCGAAACGAACACGACGGCGAGAATCACGCGCTGGTCATGCAACTCCGGTATCGCCGACGTCACGGCCGCGACGCCCGCCGCCGTGCTCACGGCCACCGTCAGCGTGTAGTCCACGACGAGTGACGCTCCGGCCACGAGTCCGGGCACGGCGCCCAGGTTGTCCATCGCCACCTTGTACGCGCCGCCACCGTTCGGGTACGCGCGGATGGTCTGCCGGTACGACGTCGCGACGATGACCAGCAGCGCCGCGATCGCCATGCTGATCGGGATCGAGTGTGTCAGCGCGCCCGCGCCGGCGAGGATCAGGATCAGCAGGATCTCCTCGGTCGCGTAAGCAGTCGAGGACAGCGCGTCGGACGCGAAGATCGCGAGCGCCTTGACCTTGCTCAGCCGCTCCTCGGCCAGCCGCGACGAGGCGAGGGGAGCGCCGATCGCCAATCGCTTGAAGTTGCGCCAGAGCCGGCCGGTCAGCGTCCGCGGCAGGTCGGCCACCTGCGTGGCGCGGATCGTGCCCTCGGTCTCGCCGCGCTCGAACCGCCGCGCGCCGACGCGCGTCAGGCGCGCGTACCGCGTGCCGGGCTTGCTGCCGTAGTAGATCTCCGCCTGGCTCTCCGGGTTGAAGTCGGGCTGCCGCCGGGGCAGCTTGATGCGCTCGCGCGCGTCCGGCGGTTCGCGCGGCTCCCGCGGCGGCGTCGGCGGGCCGTCCGGCGGCGGGTCTGGGTGCTCGCCGCTCGTGCGGGGGCGTCGCGGCAGGCGTATGGCGCCGCCCGCACGATCGTCGGGGCGTGAGCTGCTGCCCGCGGGCGCTGCGGCGTCTGGGGCGGCGTCGTCAGGTGGCGGTTCGGAACTCACATCGACCCTCGCTGCCAGAGTATGGGGCCTGTGGCGGCGAATGGAAAATGCCGCGGCGTGCATCGCGATCCGCTTGCGCTCCATATGCTACGATGCGCGCACATGAACGCGACTCCAGCTTCTGAGGTGCGCATCACCCGCGGTCCATCGCCGCGGGGCGTGATTGGCAGCCCATCGATCTCCCGATAGGCAGGCCGATCCGCCGGTGACTATACTGGCGGGACATTCAGGAGCGATGCACCCGATGAAGGTCGAACTGTACGACACGACGCTGCGCGATGGCGCCCAGATGGAGGGCATGTCGCTCTCCGTCGAGGACAAGCTCAAGATCGCCCGCAAGCTCGACGAGTTGGGCGTCCACTACATCGAGGGCGGCTGGCCCGGCAGCAATCCAAAGGACGCCGAGTTCTTCGTCCGCGCCCAGGCCATCAACTTCCAGAACGCCCGTCTCGCCGCCTTCGGTTCCACCCGCCGCGCCGGCGGCGACGCCGAGACCGACGCCAACCTGCGCGCGCTGCTCGACGCCCGCACGCCCGTCGTCACACTCGTCGGCAAGACGAACGACATGCACGTGCGCGACGTCCTCGAGACGACGCTCGAAGAGAACCTCGCGATGATCGCCGACTCGATCCGGCTCATGGCGGCGAACGGTCGCACGGTCTTCTTCGACGCCGAACACTTCTTCGACGGCTTCGTGTCCAACCGCGCATACGCCATGCGCTGCCTCACCGCTGCGGCCAGCGCGGGTGCGCATTGCCTCGTGCTCTGCGATACCAACGGCGGCATGACGACGGCGCAGATCGTCGAGATCATCCGCGCCGTCCAAGCCGAGGTCGACGTTCCGCTCGGCATCCACACGCACAACGACGCCGACCTCGCTGTTGCCAACACTCTCGCCGCCGTCGGCGAGGGCGTGCGGCAGGTGCAGGCCTGCGTCAACGGATACGGCGAGCGCTGCGGCAACGCCAACCTCATGAGCATCATCGCCAACCTCAAGCTCAAGCTCGGCATGGATGTCGTCAGCGACGACCAGCTCGCCATGCTCACAGAGGTCAGCCACTACGTCAGCGAAGTCGTGAACATGGTGCCGGACCCGTACCAGCCGTACGTCGGCACCAGCGCCTTCACGCACAAGGGCGGCCTCCACGTCGCCGCGGTGCTCAAGTCCGATGTCAGCTACCAGCACGTGCCGCCGGCGTCCGTCGGCAACACGCGCCGCCTGCTGGTGTCGGAGCTCGGCGGCAGCCGCGCCGTGCAGCAGAAGCTGAAGGAAGTCGGCTTCGAGTTTGAGCTCTCGCGCGACGACGCGCGCGTGCTGCAGGAGCAGGTCAACGAACAGGAATCGAAGGGCTACCAATACGAGGGCGCCGAGGCATCGTTCGAGATGCTGGTGCGCCGCACGCGCCCCGGCTACGTGCCGCCCTTCGAGCTCGATGACTTCTGGATCGTCGAGCGCCGCGCTTCCGCCCGCGCCGAGCACGACCGCGAGATGCAGGCCGAGGCGATGGCCAAGGTGCGCATCGGCGGCGAGATGCATCAGACGGCCGCCGAGGGCAACGGCCCCGTCAACGCGCTTGATGCGGCGGTGCGCAAAGCGCTCGTGCAGTTCTTCCCGGCGATCTACGCGGTCAAGCTCATCGATTTCAAGGTGCGTATCATCGACAGCGCGGCCGGCACCAGCGCCGCCGTCCGCGTGCTCATCGAATCGACCGACGGCGAACGCACCTGGACGACGGTCGGCGCCAGCACCGACCTGATCGAAGCCTCCTGGCTCGCCCTCGCCGACTCGCTGGAGTACTTCCTCGTCAAGCGATCGGGCTGGCTCCCGGGGTGAGGAGCTATTAGCTGTCAGCGGTTAGCTGTCAGCTGGTAGCGCCGTTCGCCCTGAGCCTGTCGAAGGGCGGCTGCCTTCCGTTCTCGGCATCTGAGAGCCGATGCGGGCAGCTGACCGCTGATAGCTGACAGCTAATTGCTACCCGCCCGCCAGCCCCGCCAGGATCGCGTCCGTCCCCGGCATGCCCCGCTCGTAGAAGCGCACGATGCCGTTGCGGTCGATGCCGGCGACGGTGCGGTTGACCAGCGTGACGATCGGGATAGGCATGAGCGCATCGTACGCGCGCGAGACCTTGCCACCGCCGTCGAGCAGCAGCGGCGTCTTGAACCCGTGCTGCTCCGAGAACTTGCGATGCGCCGTCGCGCTGCCGGGGTTCACGCCGAAGACCGCCACCCCCGCCGCGACGTACTTGTCGTAGTCGTCGCGGGCGGTGCAGAGCTGCTTCGTGCAGCCCGGCGTGCTGTCCGCCGGGTAGAACATCAACACCACCGCCTGCTTGCCCCGAAAATCGGCCAGCCGGACGCGGTTGCCGTGCTCGTCTTCAAGGTCGAAATCCGGCGCCTGCTGTCCGATGCTCAGCATTCGCGTCCTCCATCACCGTGCCCCGCGGGCGTCGTGCCCGCACGGGATAGTCTACGTCAAGGCGCGCCGCGCGGTTTCGCTGCGTCCGGCTCGCGCGACCGGATGGCATTTCGGGAATTTCGGTGATAAAGTAAGCAAACGCTTTCTAAAAGGCTTTCACTTAGCGCGGATCGGTCTCTACAATGCCCGCGGATTTGTGATCGTAGATTCAGAGGAGCATCGCCCATGACGTACGTCATCACGGAAGCCTGTATCGGCACGAAGGACCGCTCTTGCGTCGACGTCTGCCCCGTGGACTGCATCCACGACGAAGGCGACGATGACAAGATGCTGTACATCGACCCCGACGAGTGCATCGACTGCGGCGCGTGTGAGCCGGCCTGCCCGGTGACCGCGATCTTCGCCGAAGACGACGTGCCGGACAACCTCAAGGCGTACTCCGAGATCAACGCGCTCTGGTACAAGGACAAGGGTGGTGCGCGCGCTAAGGTCGACGCGGTCGCCCCGTAGGGCGCCGTACACACGACATAATGAAGAGCAGGCCCGGAGTCACCCGGGCCTGCTCTCTTGTTCGCTCAGCGCCGACGGCCTCTCACCGGCGAATCCGCAGCGCCGCTGCCGATTTCGCGGTCAGAATCTCGTCAGAGCATCGCCGTAGCATGAGGTAGTTGGGCGCCTGTGGCGGACGTTGCCCTCGCCGGCGCAGGCTCTCAGACTGGTGGCGGGGCGGCGCATCACGGCAACGTCGATGCGCCTCCCTTCGCCCGTCCGCTCGCCAGCGGATAGGGTGGTTTTCCGAGGGCATCCTCACGTTCCCGCCGTGTCCGGCGCTGCCATGCCAGCGAAACTTCGCCGGCCAGCACCGCCAGGCCCGCCCACACGACCAGGTCGCCCGGGCTCGCCACGACACCGCCGTCGCCCACCGGCAGCACGATGCCGTCGCCCAGCGCCACGAGGTGGCCGCCGCCCGGCGCCAGCAGCACATCCTTCGATCCAGGGATCCAGCGCCCGGTCGCGTATCGCGCCGCGCGCTCCTCGCCGGCCGCAGACACCACGGTGGCGCGCTCGATCGGCATCAGGCCGCCGTTCGCGAGGATCGCGGCCAGGTTCGCTGCCAGTCCCACGAACATCATCCACACGCCCGCGCGCTGCCGGTACGGCCACAGCGCCAGCGGCACCAGCGCGATCGTCGCCGGCAGCACGATCCGCACGGCAGCCGCCGACGGCGCCAACCGGATGCAACCGAACTGGAGCATCACCAGTAGGAACGCCAGGGCCGCACCCCAGGCCGCTCGCTTCTCCATCAGCCCAGTGCTCCTCCAGCTTCCGGCAATCTCAGGCGGAAGCAGTGGAGTATCGGCGTTGGCGGTGGTCCGGTTCAGGTTCCCTCCGGGGCAAGGAAATGCCCCCGCGCTCGGCGGAGGCAATCCAGTCTTGCGGGCCAGACTCAACGACGGCCCATCACCAGGGCGCGACCGCACTGGCGGCCGCGGCCGAATCTAGTGCCATGCCCAGGGTGCGACCATCACGGCGGTGGTCGACAGGAAGCTGAACGCGGCGAGGGCGGCAGGGATGAAGCGGGTCATGTGCGATACCTCCATACTGATTCCTTCTGCTACTGGAGACATCGGCAGGGAAAACCCTTACTTGAGGGTTAGAGAGCCTTACGCGAAGATTCTCGACACGCCCGGCGGCGCCCCTTAGCGCGAAGCTGCGGACCCCGCCCGTTCTGTTGTCCGTAGCGCGGACGCTGTGATAGCATTCGGCCGGATAGCGTAGAAATTCACAAAGTGCGGGACAGAGGAAGAGCGGCTCCGTGATCGAGCAGTTTGGCCGGGCGGGTTTCCTGCTGCTATTCGCAGTCGCCTTCCCGCTCCTCCCCATCACCGCGTCGGTTGCCCTGGGCATCTTCCGCATCCGCCCGTCGAAGCCCGACCCGGTGAAGCAGTCGGTCTACGAGTGCGGCATGGTGCCGATCGGCGACGCGCACGTCCGCTACAACGTTCGCTACTACCTGTTCGCGCTGCTCTTCGTCGTGTTCGATGTTGAGGCGGTGTTCTTGTATCCGTGGGCGGTGGCCTACCGTCACCTGGGCGTCTACGCGTTCGTCGAAGCGATGATCTTCATGGCGATCCTGCTCGTCGGCTACGCATACGCCTGGCGCAAGCGCGCCATGGAGTGGCTCTAGTGCCGAACCCCGTCACGGTCACGCTCGCTGGCGAGCATGTTGCTGCCCGCATCCAGGCGAAGGTTCCGGGCGCCGTCCGGCAGGTCGCCGAGGGCTACGTCGTGCTCGAGCCCGCGACGGCGCTCGACGCCATGCGCATCATCCGCGACGACGACGCTTTGGACGGCAAGTTTCTCGTCCAGATGTGCAGCGTCGACATGATCACCCACATCGACCTCGTCTATCACTTCTCGTCGCTCGCGCAGAACCATATCTTCGAGGTGAAGGTGCCGGCTGACCACGAGCGGCCCGAGGTGCCTTCAATCAGCCCGCTGTGGATCGGCGCATGGCTGCAGGAGCGCGAGATCTACGACCTGATGGGCGTGGACTTCCCCGGCCATCCTGCGCTGACGCGGCTGTTCCTGTGGGACGCGTTTCCCGGCCACCCGCTGCGCAAGGATTTCATGTCGCTTCCGGGCGGACGGAAGTCCGGCCTCAGCCAGTTTCCGAACCAGGTGCCGGGTCAGACGGGCCAGGAGTTCCGGCCGAAGCAACCGGGCAGCGGCGTGTAGCCGCGCCGCGTAGAGGATTAGCGTGCCGATCAAGAGCGCACCCGTCGAAGTCAACATCGGGCCACAGCACCCGAGCACGCATGGCGTCTTCCGCATGGTCGCCAAGATCGACGGCGAGCGCATCGTCGACGTGAAGATGGTCGTCGGCTACCTCCACCGCAGCATGGAGAAGCTGGCCGAAGAGCGGACGTTCACGCAGAACATCCCCTTCACCGACCGCATGGACTACCTCGCCGCCATGTCCGGCAACCTCGGCTACTGCCTGTCGGTCGAGAAGCTCGCCGGCATCGACGTGCCGGAGCGCGCGCAGTACCTGCGCGTGATCTTCGCCGAGCTACAGCGCATCGCGAGCCACCTGATGGCGACGGGCACCTTCATTAACGACTGCGGCGCCTGGCAGACGCCGGTCATGTACTGCATGCGCGACCGCGAGAAGGTCCTCGACCTGCTCGAGATGACCTGCGGCGCGCGCCTGACGACGAACTACATGCGCATCGGCGGCGTTGCCTTCGACATCCCGGAGGAGTTCCTTCCCGCGCTCGACCGCCTCGTGAACGACGACCTGCCTTACCGGTTCGAGGAGTACGACCAGCTCCTTTCTGGCAACGAGATCATCATGATGCGCGCGCGCGACGTCGGCGTGGTGACGCCGGAGACGGCGATCAACGCCTCGCTGAGCGGTCCCATGCTGCGGAGTGCCGGAATTGCCTGGGACCTCCGGAAGGCCGATCCCTACTGCGTCTACGATCGCATGACGTTCGACATCCCCGTCGGCTACAACGGCGACGCGTTCGACCGCATGCTCATCCGCATCGAGGAGATGAAGCAGAGCCTCCGCATCATTCGCCAGGCCATGCACGATCTGCCCGGCGGCGCGCACAAGACCGACGTGCCGCTCGCGCTGCGGCCGCCCGCCGGCGAGGCGTACTCGCGCGTCGAGTCGCCCAAGGGCGAACTCGGCTTCTACGTCGTCAGCGATGGCGGCCCCGCGCCGTACCGCTGGCACGTGCGCTCGCCCTCCCTGATCAACCTCAGCGTGCTGAAAGAGATGACCGTCGGCCAGACGATCGCCGACGCCATCGTCACGCTCGGTAGCATCGATATCAACGTGGGCGAGGTGGACCGTTGATCGCCATGCTGCTGACCATCGTGACGGAACACTGGTGGGACATCCGCGACCTGTCGAACCTCAGCGCGAAGATCGCCGAGTTGATCGACGCTGCCGGCGGCCCGCATTGGCTGATCTTCGTCGTTACCGGCCTGCTCGGCGCCGGAGGCATCATCGCGTTCATCGGCGCGTGCGCGGTCATCAACATCTGGGTCGAGCGGCGCGTCGTCGGCCGGATGCAATCGCGCCTCGGCCCGAACCGCCTCGGCCCGTTCGGCCTGCTGCAACCCGTGGCCGACGCCATCAAGCTCATGCAGAAGGAAGTGCTGCAGCCGAAGACCGCCTCCGGCCTGATTTTCACCGCCGCACCGATCGCCTTCACGATCCCCGGTATCTGGCTGATGGCCGTGCTGCCGTGGGGCCGCAACATGGTGCTGGCGGACCTCGATGTCGGCGTGCTGTTCCTGCTCGCCGCCTCGTCGCTCGGCGCGCTCGCCGTCTTCATGGCCGGCTACAGTTCGAACAACAAGTACTCGCTCTTTGGCTCGATGCGCGCCATCGCCGCGCTCGTGAGCTACGAGATCCCGATCGTCGTGGCGCTGCTCGGCGTCGTGCTCTTTACCGGCACGATGAGGCTCAGCGGCATAGTGCTTTTCCAGGAGCACTACTGGGTGCCGCTCCTGCTGCTGCAGCCGCTGCCGTTCCTTATCTACTTCATCTCAATCTCGGCCGAATTGAACCGGACGCCGGCCGACGTCTCCGAGGCGGAATCGGAGATCGTCGGCGGGTTTCACACCGAGTACTCCGGCATGAAGTTCGGCCTGTTCTATGCCGCCGAGCTGATCAACGCCGTCGTCGTCTCCGCCATCATCGCCACGGTGTTCCTCGGTGGCTGGTGGATGTACAAGGTCGACGAGGTCGTCCCCGGCTGGATGATCTTCATCGGCAAGATCTACGCCGTGTATTTCCTCTTCGTCTGGACGCGCGGTACCCTGCCGCGATTCCGCATCGACCAACTGCTGGCGTTCGCCTGGAAGTGGATGACGCCGATGGCGATCGTGAATGTCATGCTGGTTGCGGCTGAGGTGCTGTTGTGGGAGGAGACGGGCTGGAGCGCGGGCCTGCTGCTCCCTGCGTATGTCGTTATCAACAACGCGCTCGCCGTCGGTCTCATCGTCGCCTTCGTGCGCGTGTTCGCGCCGAAGTTCCAGCGCTTCCCGACGGGGCTGCGCATGTACTCCAACATCGACGTGCCGGCGCTGCCCGCCGTGCATCCGGCCGACGCCGCTCCGGTAGGGACGCCCGCGTCATGAACACACCGAACGGGGCCGCGCTGTGATCGAAGATACGGGCATCGTCGTCGCCTTCTGGGTGCTCGCGCTCACGACCGTGGGCTGCGCCGCGATGGTCGCCGCGGTGCGCGAGCTGATCCAGGCCGTGCTGTTCCTTGCGCTCAGCTTCATCGGAGTCGCCGGCATCTACATCGTGCTCTCGGCCGATTTCGTCGCCGTCGTGCAGGTGCTCATCTACGCCGGCGCCATCGCCGTGCTGATGACGTTCGCCGTCATGCTCACGCCGGCCGCAGACCGCAAGAACTCCGAGACGACCTTCGCCGGGCCGGCGCTGGTGCTGGCCGGGCTGGTGCTGTCGGTGATCGTCTTCGTCGCCTACGACACCAGCTGGAACATCTCCGGCCGCGCGGCGTTCCCCTCGACTGCGGCGTCGCTGGGCGAGGCGTTCCTGAAGCCCTACGTGGTCCCGTTCGAGGTCGCCTCCGTGCTGCTGCTGGTCGCGATGGTTGGCGCCATCGTGCTGACGAAAGAGGAGAGCGCTGATGCCTGATCTGCCGCTGCTCGCTTCGGTCAAGCTGGAGCAGGTGCTCGTGCTCGGGGGCTTCCTGTTCGCCATCGGCCTCTACCTGTCGCTGGCCAAGCGCAACGCCATCGGCATCCTGATGGGTGTCGAGCTGATGCTGAACGCCGTTAACGTGACGCTGATTGGCTTCTCGCGCTTCGTCGTGTCGCCGCGCCCGCTCGATGGGCAGGTGTTCGCCGTGTTCGTGATCACCGTCGCAGCGGCCGAGGCGGCCGTCGCGCTCGCGCTCGCGGTCGCCGTCTACAAGCACCGCGACACCATCAATATCGACGAGATCGACCTGTTGCGGTGGTGAGGGCTGAACCATGTGGTCGAAGCTGATGGAAGTGAAGAACGGCTACGCGGCCGAGGTGTGGAAGGAACTCTTCGACGCCGAGGGCGTGTCGAACCGCGTCGTGCCGCCGCTCGCCAGCGACGCGCCCATGTCGCAGCCGCGCGAGATCTGGGTGCCCGACAGCAAGACGCACGTCGCTATCGAGATCATGCGCAAGATCTGATTCAGTCCGTCCGGTGACCGGGTCGCAGGTCATCGGGCGGGTCCGGGTTGCGGTGACGATCACCAGCGACCAGTAACCAGCGACCAGGAGACCACTTGATGTTGCCGGCCGTTCCTGAGGGTGTCGTCTGGGCGATCCTGCTGCTGCCGGTCGCCTCGCTGCTGATCACCGGCTTCATCACGAAGCCGTACCCGCGGCTGTCCGGCTACGTCACCATCGCGGCCATCGGCACGGCGTTCGTCTTCGCGCTCTGGACGCTCGATACCGTCATCGATGCCGACGGCCACGCGCTGGCCTTCGGCTCTTACGAGTGGCTCTCGGTCAGCACGACCAACCCCGTCCTCCAGCAGCTCGGCGGCCCGAGCCTCAGCATTGATGTCGGCCTCCGCATAGACGGCCTCAGCGCCATCATGCTCGTCGTCGTCACGTCGGTGTCACTGCTGGTGCAGGTGTATTCGCAGGGCTATATGGAGGGCGACACCGGCTACTCCCGCTACTTCGCGTGGATGTCGCTCTTCACCGCCGCCATGCTCGGCCTCGTGATGATGGACAGCATCCTGATGGTCTACGTCTTCTGGGAGTTGGTGGGCCTCGGCTCGTACCTGCTGATCGGCTTCTGGTTCCACAAGAAGTCCGCGGCCGACGCCGCGAAAAAGGCGTTCCTGACGACGCGCCTAGGCGACGTCGGATTCCTGCTCGCCATCCTGCTGATCTGGACGAAGGCCGACACCTTCAACATCCCGCTCATCCAGCAGATGGCGCAGGACCACCGACTCTCCGATGCCGTCATCACGCTCTTCGCGCTCGGCATCTTCGCCGGCGCCGTCGGCAAGTCGGCGCAGTTCCCCCTGCACGTCTGGCTTCCCGACGCCATGGAGGGCCCGACGCCGGTCTCCGCGCTGATCCACGCTGCGACGATGGTCGCCGCAGGCGTCTACCTGGTCGCCCGCATGTACCCGGTGTTCCAGGTCTCCGAGGAGGCGCTCAAGACCGTCGCCTACATTGGCGGCTTCACGGCGATCTTCGCCGCGTCGATCGGCATCGTTGTCACCGACATCAAGCGGGTGCTCGCGTACTCCACGATCAGCCAGCTTGGCTACATGATGCTGGCGCTCGGCGTCGGTGGCTACGTTGCCGCTATCTTCCACCTGTTCACGCACGCTTTCTTCAAGGCGTTGCTGTTCCTTGGCTCCGGCTCCGTGAACCACGCGACGGGGACGTTCGACATGCGGAAGATGGGCGGCCTGCGGAAGTACATGCCCATCACGTACGCCACGTTCCTCATCGGTTCGCTGAGCCTCGCGGGCATCGCGCCGTTTGCCGGCTTCTGGTCGAAGGACGAGATCCTCGGCGCCGCCTGGGCGGACGACAAGATCCTGTTCGCGCTCGCGATGGCCGTCGTCTTCATGACGGCGTTCTACACGTTCCGCGCCATCTTCATGACGTTCGAGGGCGACTACAGGGGCGGCGAGCCTCCCGAGCACGACGCGGCGCACCACGGCAAGCCGCACGAATCGCCGATGGTGATGGCGCTGCCGCTGCTGATCCTCGCCGTACCCGCGATGCTCGCCGGCTTCGTCAACTTCCCCAGCCACTCGACCCAGGGCCTCGCGCACCTGCTCGAAGGCGCGCTGCCGCACTCCGCCGAGGAGGCGCTGCGCCACGAGAGTTTCAACTGGGGCATCGCGATCTCGTCGAGCGCGCTGGCGCTCGGAGGCATCGCCCTCGCCTACGCCGTCTACCAGGCGAAGGTGATCTCGTCGGAGTCGCTGCAGAAGGTCTTCGGCCCCGTCCACACGCTCGTCTCGCGCAAGTACTACATGGATGAGCTCTACGAGGACGTCATCGTGCGCCGCGGCCTCTACGGCTTCGTCTGCGCTGTCGGCCAGTGGTTCGATACCAACATCGTCGATGGCGCGGTCAACGGCGCCGGTACGGTCACGCGCCGCGTCGGCGACGGGCTGCGCTGGGTGCAGTCCGGCTCCGTGCAGGCCTACGGCAGCGTCGGTTTCGCCGGGCTCGTCATCACCGCGTTTCTCATGCTTGTGCTGCTGGAGAGGTAGACGGAATTGAACGGACTGCTCGTGTTCGCCGTCTTCTTCCCGGCCGTCGCGGCCGCGGTCGTCATAGCGACCGTGCCGCGCGAAAGCACGGACCAGGCGCGCTGGCTCGCGCTCATCGCCACGCTGACGTCGTTCGCCGCGTCGGTCGTCCTCATCCTTGGCTTCGACCGCACCCCCGGCGAGGCCGCCACCGCGCCGTTCCAGTTCGTCTCGCAGGGCACGTGGATCGATGCCGGCACCGCGGGCTTCGACGTGCAGTTCCACATGGGTGTGGACGGCCTCGGCATCACGATGGTGCTGCTGACGACGTTCCTCTTCGTCGTCGCGACGCTGATCTCGTTCGGCATCCAGCTCCGCACCAAGGAGTACTTCTTCTGGCTGCTCGCGCTCGAGACCGGCGTCCTCGGCGTCTTCACGTCGCTCGACCTGATCATGTTCTTCCTCTTCTGGGAGGTCGAACTGCTGCCTATGTACATGCTCATCTCGGTCTGGGGGAGCGGCCGCAAAGAGTACTCGGCGATGAAGTTCCTGACGTACACCATCGCCGGATCGGCGTTCATGCTCGTCGGCTTCCTGGCGATGGGGCTGAGCGCGGAGCCGGTGCACACGTTCGACATGCTGCGCCTGCAGCAGAGCACCATCAACGAGACGCTGCTGCCGCTGTGGGTGATCTTCGGCTTCGTCTTCATCGGCTTTGCGGTGAAGCTGCCGATCTTCCCCCTCCACACGTGGCTGCCCGATGCGCACACCGACGCCCCGACGGCCGTCTCGGTCATCCTGGCCGGCGTGCTGCTGAAGATGGGCGGTTACGGCATCCTGCGCATCTGCGTCACGCTGATGCCGCAGACGGCGAAGGACTACGGCGTGTGGCTGGCGACGATCGCGGCGATCAGCGTCATCTACGGCGCGGTGCTAACGCTGCGGCAGAAGGACCTGAAACGCCTCGTCGCCTATTCGAGCGTGAGCCACATGGGCTACGTGCTGCTCGGCATCGCCGCGCTCGGCCACGTCAGCCTCAACGGCGCCGCGCTGCAGATGTTTACCCACGGCACCATTACCGGTTTGCTGTTCGTGATGGTCGGCATCATCTACGACCGCACCCACACGCGTGACATCGACCAGCTATCCGGCCTCGCGCACACGATGCCGCTCGCGGCGACGGTGATGGTGATCGCCGGCCTTGCGGGCCTCGGCCTGCCGGCGATGTCCGGCTTCGTGGCCGAACTGCTCGTCTTCCTCGGCAGCTTCGACAAGTACACGGTGCCGACGATCGCCGCCGTCTTCGGCATCCTGCTGTCCGCCGGATACATCACGTGGATGATCCAGCGCGTCTTCTACGGCCCGAAGAACGAGCGCTGGGCGGCGCTGCCTGACGCCAATAACTGGTGGGAGCGCGTGCCGATGGCGGCGCTCGTCATCGTCATCATCGGCGTCGGCGTGCGGCCTTCGCTGGTCGTCGACGTGCTGGACTCGGGGATTATCAACATCGTGAAGGTGCTGAGCTGATGCTGCAGGATCTCGACAGGCTCGGCCCGGTCGTCGCGGTGCTCGTCGCCGCCGGCCTCATCCTGATCGCCGACCTGGCGACGCCGCGGCGGCACAAGAGGTGGCTCGCGGGCATCGCCATCGCCGGCCTCTCCGCGTCCGTGATCTGGCTTGTGCTGCTGATCCTGGGCGACCGCCAGGCGTCGTACTACAGCGACACGATGGCGCTCGACAACTTCAGCATCTTCTTCACGTTCATGTTCGCGGGCGTCTCCGGCGCGGTGGTCCTCGCGTCGCTCGACTACGTCGAGCGCTTCGAGGAGCGCCAGGGCGAGTTCTTCGCGCTGGTGCTCTTCGCCACCGCCGGCATGATGCTGCTGTCCGGCGCACGCGATCTCGTCGCGATCTTCGTCGCGCTGGAACTCACGAGCATCTCGCAGTTCGTCCTCGCCGGCCTTCTTCGCGACGATAAGGGCAGCGAGGCGGCGCTCAAGTACCTGCTGCTCGGCGCCATCTCGTCCGCCGTCGTGCTGTACGGCATGGCGTTCCTGTTCGGCATCTCCGGCACGACCCGCCTCATCTCGACCGACGGCTCGCCGAGCATCGCCACCGCCATCGCCAGCGGCGACAGCGGCATCCGCTCCGCGCTCATCGTCAGCATGGTCTTCCTTGCGGCCGGCTTCGGCTTCAAGATGGCCATCGTCCCGTTCCAGATGTGGACGCCGGACGTCTACCAGGGCGCGCCGACGCCGGTCGTCGCCTTCCTCTCGGTCGGCAGCAAGGCCGCCGCGTTCGCCGTCGTGCTGCGCGTCTTCATGGAGGGCTTCGGCGCCGATACCTTCGTCACCGACGACTGGAAGATCCTCTTCGCGGTGCTCGCCGCCGTCACGATGACCGTCGGTAACGTCATGGCGCTGCGGCAGTCGAACATCCGCCGCATGCTGGGCTACAGCTCGATCGCCCAGGCTGGCAACTTCCTTGTGGGTCTGGCCGCGATCTCCGCGACGACCGACAGCGGCACGCGGCTCGGCGCGAGCGGCGTCGTCTTCTTCCTGGCGACCTACGCGTTCACGAACCTGGGCGCGTTCTTCGCCGTCATGGCGATCTCCAACCGCACCAACAGCGACGAGATCGCCGACTACGCCGGCATGGGCCGCCGCGCGCCGATCCCGGCGGCGGTGCTGCTGTTCTGCCTGCTGTCGCTGACCGGCCTGCCACCCACCGCCGGCTTCATCGCCAAGCTCTACATCTTCAACGCCGCCGTGCAGGCCGACTTGGTGTGGCTGGTGATGATCGCGGTGTTGAATACCGCCGTCTCGGCGTACTACTACATGGGCGTCGCGCGCCAGATGTATCTCGGCACCGCCGAGGGTGAAGAGGCCATCTCGTCGCCGGTGCTGACGCAGGGTATCCTCGTGCTCGCCGCGCTCGGGGTGCTCACCTTCGGCGTCTACCCCATCCCCCTGATCGAAGCCGCCCAGCGCGCGGTCAACGTCTTCGCTTAGCGCGCTCGCGCGCAGAACCAAGAACCGTGCGCGCTCGCGCGCGCAGAACCAAGAACCAAGAACTTAGAACCAAACGGCGTACCGAGAGTAGGTTCTTGGTTCTAGGTTCTTGGTTCTCCGGCAACCGTCAGTGATGATGCGGCGCGCCGAGGATCCGCTCCTCCTGCAGCCGCATCACGTCCGCATCCTCTGGCGCTTCGTGGTCGTAGCCGAGGAGGTGCAGGATGCCGTGTACGAGCAGGTGCGACACCTCGTCCTGTAGCTCCAGCTTGTACTCCGCCGCCTGCCGCCGTGCCGTGTCGATGCTGATGACGACGTCGCCAAGGTGGCGTGCCGTGCCCTCCGGCTGCGCGAAGTCGTCGCCTTCGCCCTGCGCGAACGACAGCACGTCGGTCGGCGCGTCGGTTTCCCGATACGTGCGGTTCAGCTCGTGCACCGTCGGGTCGTCTGCCAGCATGATGCTCAGCTCCGCAGGCGCCGCCACGTCCTCAATCTCCAGCGCCCGCTCCGCCAGCCGTTCGAGCGCCTGCGTGTCCACGCCCGCGATGTCGGCCTCGCTCTGCAGCTCAATCAAGTACATCTAGTCGCCTCGTCGCTGGTCGCTGGTCGCTGGTAACGCCTTGGCCGCCCGGCACATGCAGCATATCGCGAGATCCGCGCGACGGTAGCGCGGGAAGCGTCTACAATCGCTGAACCAGCAACCAGCAACCAGCAACCAGCAACCAGCAACCAGGAGACCAGCAGATGTCTTTCGAGATTCCCGAGTCCGTCCGCCCGATCCGCGACCGCGTGAAGCAGTTCGTCGTCGAGCGCATCTACCCCGTCGAGCACATCCTGGAAGACCGCAACGACGACGAGAGCCGGGCGACGCTCCGCCGCCTCATGGACGAGGCCAAGGCCGCCGGCCTCTGGGCGCTCGGCCACCCGGTCGACATCGGCGGTCAGGGTATGCCCTTCCTCGACTACGTCTACGTGAACGAGGTCATCGGCAGTTCCGAGATAGCGCAGGTCTGCCTCGGCACGCACTCGCTGCAGGACTCGATCATGCTCAACCTGCACTCCTCGCCCGAATGGCGCGAACGCTACCTCAAGCCGCTGGTCGCGGGCGAGATCTTCCCCAGCTTCGGCATGACCGAGCCCGAGGTCGCCGGCTCCGACCCCACGCAACTGCAGACGCGCGCCGTGCTCGATGGCGATGACTGGGTGATCAACGGCCGCAAGTGGTTCACGACCGGCGCGAACAGGGCGGCCTACACCACCGTCATGTGCCGGACCGAGGACGATGACACGCCGAATCACTCGGCCTTCAGCATGATCGTCGTGCCGACGAACAGCCCCGGCTATAACCTCATCCGCGAGACGCCGGTGATGGGCATGCTCGGCGGCCACTGCGAAGTGCAGTACGACAACGTCCGCGTGCCGCGCGCCAACCTGCTCGGCCCGCGCGGGCAGGGCTTCCTCATCGCACAGCAGCGCCTTGGGCCGGGCCGCATCTTCCACTGCATGCGATGGCTCGGTCAGGCGCAGCGCGCCTTCGACCTCATGTGCGAGCGCGCCAACTCCCGCGTCGCCTTCGGCCAGACCCTCGGCGAGAAGCAGCAGATCCAGGTGATGATCTTCGAGACCGCGGCCGAGATTCAGGCCTGCCGCCTGCTGACGTTGCAGGCCGCCCACAAGATGGACACCGGCGACCCCGCCCGCGTCGAGATCGGCATCATCAAGGTCGTCGGCGCGAAGATGCTGCACAACACCATCGACCGCGCGATCCAGGTGTACGGCGCGATGGGTGTGACGAGCGACACCCCGCTCGAGCGCATGTACCGCCACGCCCGCTTCGCCCGCATCTACGACGGCCCGGACGAAGTGCACCGCGCCACCGTCTCGCGGCTCATCCTGCGCGAGTTCAAGCGCGGCAACGGCTGGGACTTCGGCGCCCGCTGTTAGCGCCGGTCGCCTGGTCGCTGGGTGGTGCCACGGTCGGGATGACCTTCCGACGCGGGCGCGCATATGGGTATGATCGCGCCCGAAGGGCTGCCAACGTGCGAACCGCCGCCCCGATCCGAACGGAAGGACTGGTGAACGATGCGAGTGCGTCTCAAGGCCGACATCAGTGTCTCTGACATCAGCGTCTCTGACCGGAAGCGACTCATGGCACGGTTTCAGCAGGGCAAAGAGTATACGGTCCTAGAGATCGGCGGTCCGCTGCTGCGGATCCACGATGAGCCAAGTAACACGGCTGGCTTATGGGCGGCGCGCTATTTCGAAGTTTCGAATGCGGGATTACCAAGCAACTGGGTCATCGCCTTGGACGCCGAGGGGAGAGTCCAACTCGCGCCGAGGCGGTGGCTCGAACCGGGATTCTGGTCGGCGTTCTACGATGACGAGCCGGCAGAAAACCTGACATGGGCTCAGCGCAGGCAGCGGCGAGACGAAGCGGAAGCGATCTATGAGGAGGAACTGAAAGTCATTCAGGCCTGATCTCGGCTGTTTCAAACCGATTGTTGCTGCTTCAGCGCCGCAACGCCGCGGCCAGCCCCGTGATGCGCGCGACGCTGTCGCGCAGGCCGCCCGGGCGGTTCCGCTCAAGCCACAGCCGCTCGTACTCCGGCGCCACCGCGTCGAGCCGTCTCGCAGCGCGCCGGTACATCGGCCGCAGCTTCGATGGCGCCGCGCCGGTCACACGCGCGTACTTCGCCGCGCCGATCGCCGCGCCGATGTCCGCCATCTCGACGGCGCAGCGGTACTCTTCGACGATCTGCTCGGCGTCCGGCCGCCGCATGCGCGACGCGTCGAGCGTCGCGAGTGTCCGGGCCAGCTCCGCGCTGGTGTCCTCGAAGCCTCCGGGCCGGACGCGATGCATCGGCCAGTCGTTGTCGAGCGGCATGAAGTACATCTGCGCCAGCAGCGTGCCGTTGCGCGACCGCGCGCCGTTCACCTGGTACGCGTTGCCCAGGTCGTACGCCGCGCGCCCCGTCACGCCCGAGGGGTCGTCGAACGCGTGCAGGCTCAGCGCGCCGGCGACGTTCATCGCCTCGCTGCGTGACGGCGACCAGGACATCGATGCGCCGTACAGGAACCCGAGGTACGAGACCGGCAGCGGTTGCATGTGGCCGTTGTCGCCCCAGTCGGTGTTCAGCACGCCCGCCGCGCCGTGCGCGCGCCCGTTCTTCGTCGCGTTCGCGATGTTCGCCAGCGCGTTGTCCGTGCGGCCGATGAGGGAGATCCAGCTTCCCGCGCCGGGACACACGTAGTACGGCAGCCCTGCCTTGCGGAACGCCTTCGTCTCGACGTCGTACGGGTGGTCCTGCTCGTAGCCCCACTCGAGCGCCGTCACGTCGCGCGGGATCTCGCTGATCAGCTCCGGGTGCTGCATGATGATGTCGCCCCAGAACATCATGCGCCGTCCGTGCTTTTCGCACAGCTTGTGAATCTTCAGCAGGAAGTCCAGGTAGACGCCACCGGTGCCGCGCTTCTCGCACGCCTGCTTGCTCTTCCCCTGCCCAAGGTCGAACGTCTCGTCGCAGCCGACGTTGAACATGCGGCTCGAAAAGTGCGGCAGCAGTTCCGCGTAGAGCCCGTCGATCAACGTCAGCGAGCGCGGGTCCGATGGGTCGAGCGTGAACGGCGGCAGCTTGCCCCATGGCACCTTCGAGCCGCGCGGCGCCTCGGCCAGATCGTTGTACGGCTTCTTCTCCAGCCAGCGCTGCATGTGGCCGAAGCTGTTCTGGTTCGGCACAAGCTCCACGTAGCGCTCGCGGCAGTACGCGTCGAGTTCCAGGATCTCCTGCCCCGTGAACGGCGACGCATCCTTCCATACCGCCCGATGCCGGTCGTAGGCGAAGGTGTGCTCCATGTAGAGCTGGAACTGGTTGATCTTCCACTCGGCCAGCATGTCGATGAGTCCGTACATGGTGGCCATCGCCGGCACTTTGTCGCGGCTGACGTCCAGCATCACACCGCGGTTCGCGAACTCGGGATGGTCCTCTATGTGCAGCTGCGGCAGCCGCTTGCCGAACTGACGCACGATCTGCGTCAGCGTCGAGAAGCCGTGCGCCAGCCCCGCGCCGTCGCGCGCCACGATGCCGATGCGCTCGTCGCCGATCGTCAGGTGGTAGCCCTCGCGCTTGGTCACCGCCTTGTGGTCGATGGCCGCGACCACGCCCTCGCGTTCGGCGAGCCCCGATGCCGCACGGATCTCCCACGCGGCGCCGGCGTAGCGCGCGAGCGCATCCTGCAGACGCCGCGCCGCCGTCAGCCCGAGCGACGCCGCCTCGCCATACAGCACGATCGCCCGCTCGCGCGGCACCGTGTACGAGCCGCCGCTGATGTTCACCGATTGAGGCACAGGCGCAATGAGTAAGTTCATGCGTCGATGGTACGCCGCGGAGGCGCAGGCGGCTAGAGGCCTACAACCTACCGCCTACTACCTACAACCTCAGACGTCCTGCCGGTTCTCCAGCGCGCGAGAGAGCGTCACGTCGTCGGCGTATTCCAGGTCGCTGCCCATCGGCAGGCCGCGGGCCAGCCGTGTCACGCGCACGCCCAGCGGCGTCAGCAGGCGGCTGATGTACATCGAGGTCGCCTCGCCTTCGAGGTTGGGGTTGGTCGCCATGATCACCTCGGTCACCGCGCCGCCGCGCAGGCGCGCCAGCAGCTCATTGACCTTCAGGTCCTCCGGCCCGATGCCGTCCATCGGCGAGATCACGCCGTGCAGCACGTGGTACTGCCCGTGAAACCCGCGCGTCCGCTCGACCGCCAGGATATCCAGCGGCTCCTCGACGACGCAGATCACCGTCCTGTCCCGGCCCTCGTCGCGGCAGATGCTACACGGGTCGCTCTCGGTCACGTTCTGGCACGTCGAGCAGAGGACCGTCTTCTCTTTGAGTTCGATGATCGCCTGTGCGAGCGCCAGCGCCTCGTCGGGCGGGATCCGAAGCATGTGATACGTGAGCCGCTGCGCGCTCTTCGGCCCGATGCCGGGCAGCTTGTGGAACTCGTCGATCAGGCGGGCGACGGGTGCGGGTGCGGCGGCGAGGGGTTCGTTCATAAGAAGCTGTCGGCTTTCAGCTCTTAGCTGTCAGCTAAGTGATGGCGCAACAGTGGTTTGTGGCGCATTGCCTCGGAAATAGCTTCGACCTCCGACTCGCGCTCCCCTCTCCATGCGGGTGGAGAGGGGCCGGGGGTGAGGTGCTCGACAGCTTCCTACTGCACTCCGGGCACGCCGCCGATGCCGAGGCTGCCCGCGAGCCCGGCGAGCTGGCCCATCTGCAGCGACTGCACCTTCGCCAGCACCTCGTTCAGCGCCGCCGTCAGCAGGTCCTCCAGCATCTCGGCGTCGTCCGGGTCGATGACTTCCTTATCGATCTTCAGCGAATCGACCTTCATGCCGCCGGTGATGACGATCTGCACCGCGCCGCCGCCACTTGTGCCCTCGGCGCGCTTCTCGGCGAGGTCCGCCTGCGCCTTCACCAGGCGCTCCTGCATCTGCGCGAGCTTCGCCATCATGTCACGGTTCATCGCCATCGTTTACAGCTCCTGGTCTTCACCGACGATCTTCGCTCCGAGGTTCTGCACCGCGTGCTGGACGAGCGGGCTCGTGGCCAGCGGCCTTGCGGGGCGCGGAGCAATGATACAACGGATCGACACCGGCGCCCCGAGAATCTGGGACGCCAGCTCCTCGTACACCCGCTTGTTCTGCGCTTCCTCGACGCCCTTCTTGTGGAACTTGTCCTCGAAGAACCCCAGCGTCAGCACGCCGTCCTGCCATGACAGCGCGGCGCACGATCCGTTCAGCAGCGCGTCGAGCTTGACGCTCCTCGTCCGGGCCTGCGCGCGCAGATCCTGCAACAGCGCCGTCAGATCGACGCCGCCCGTCGCGACGCCGACGCCCGGCAGCGGCTCGATGGCCGCGTGCACGGCGCTGCCGTTCTCCGCGGGCGCCGCCGGCACGTCCTCCGGCTCATCGGAAGCCGGCGGGATCACCGGCGCCTTGCTCCCCACCATCGCCGCGATGTCTTCGGCCGACTGGTTGCTCAGCACCCGGCTCATGCTCGCTGGGACGCGGTCGACCGGCGCGGCGGATGGCTCCTGTTGCCGTGCCGCCTCAGGTGCGGCGGGCGCGCTCGCGGCCGGACGTGGAGGCGCGGCGTACCGTTGCTGTGGCGCCTGCGGTCGTGCCGGCGCCGGTGCCGGGCGCGATGTTGCGGCCGCGGCCTCGACCGGCACCGGCGGCATCGCTGTGTCGGCAAGCGCCAGTTCGAGCGGCAACGGCGACAGCGGGTCGACGCGCAGGTCGGCCTGCCCAAACGCCCGCAACGCGCGCACCAGCGTCGCCGTGGGGACGCCTTCGATGCCCTGTCGCATTGTGGCCACCTGCTCCGGCGTCCACGCCTTGTCGGTGTCGGCGCCCGACTGCACGATGAGCATCTCCCGCAGCCGCAGCACGACTTCTTTCTGGAACTGCCGCAGGTCGAGCCCGTCGTCGCGCACCGCGCCGATCGTCTCGATGCCAGCCGCGAGGTCGCCGTGCAGCGCCTGGACGGCCAACGCCGCCGCCCGCTCGTCGCCGACGAGCCCCAGCCCTTCGCGCACGGCCTCGATCGACGCGTCCTTGCCGAACGAGTCGCAGATCTGCTCCAGCAGGTTGATCGCGTCCCGCAGGCTGCCCGTCGCCTCGCGCGCGATCAGTTCCATCCCCTCGCGCGGGACGGAGATCGACTCCTCCCCGGCGATGAACGCCAGCCGGTCGACGATCGCGGACAGCGGGATGCGCTTGAATTCGTGGCGCTGGCAGCGGGAAACGATCGTCGCCGGCATCTTGTGCGCGTCCGTTGTCGCCAGGATGAATACGACGTGCGCCGGCGGTTCTTCGAGCGTCTTGAGCAGCGCGTTGAACGCCGCCTCCGTCAGCATGTGCACCTCGTCGATGAGGTACACCTTGTGGGCTTCCGCGCCGCCCATCGCCATGTAGTTAGTCTGCTCACGCAGCCTGCGGATGTCGTCGATGCCGCGGTTGCTCGCGCCGTCCATCTCGATCAGGTCGAGCGCGCTGCCGGTGCCGAAAGACCGGCAGGACGCGCACTCGTTGCAGGGCTCACCGTCGCTGGCCTTCGCGCCCGGGGCGTTGCGCTCGCAGTTGATCGCCTTGGCCAGCAGCCGCGCCGTCGTCGTCTTGCCCGTGCCGCGCGGGCCCGAGAACAGGTAGGCGTGCGAGACCTTACGCGACGCCACGGCGTTCACGAGCGTGCGCGTCAGCAGCTCCTGGCCCGACACGTCGGAGAAGCGCTGCGGACGCCACTTGCGATAGAGGACTTCGGTCGGCATGACGGGTTCGATCCTTCGATACGCCGGGAGTAGCGACAGTATATGGAACCCGCCCGCCAGTGGCGAGACGCTGGCGCCGCTGCCGCGCCGCGGGCGCGCGCTGGCATCACATAACGGATGGTCTCAATCCGCCGGCGCCGCGCTACGCCTGCGTCAGGCCGTGGGCCCCTTCCCGCCGCCCGCGGGCGTCACGGCGACGCGGTTGCCCGCCAGCAACTGCGCGATGAACGCGGCGAAGATGTTTGCGCCGCCGCCCTCGCCGTCGCCGCCGACGACGACGTCCGGCGTGATCTTGAGCCCGGCCGCCGCGATCGACTTCGTCACTTCGATGCCGGCGAGGTTGCCCTGGCCCACGGCGGCGACCTGCAACTCGTACGCCTGTGCCGTCGCGGTGCCGATGGCGAGGATCTTCGTCCCCTCGGCCTCACCCTCAAGTTGGATGGCGCGGGCGCGGCCCTCGGCCTCGTTGATCATCTTCTGCCTCGTCTGCTCGGCCACCTGCACGCCGATCTGCGCCGCCACCAGCTCGCTCTGCTTGTCCGCCTTGGCGCGCGTGTTCTCGGTGTCGATGCGCTTCTCTTCCGACTTCTGCTGCTCGACGAACATGTCCTGCTGCTGGGCCGCGATCACGCGCCGCGTGTGGATCTCCATCAACTCCTGCGGCAGGATGATCTGCGAGATCAGCACGGAGACGCACTCGACGTGGTACTTCTCCAACTCCTCGCGGGTGCGCGCCTCGGCCTTCGCCTGCTCGTCGGCGCGGTCTTGCATGAAGTTCATCGCTTCCGATGACGACGCCTGGTTCCGGAACGACGAGTCGATCATCGGGTGCACCACGTGGTCGATGAGGTTCTCGATCGAGCCGATCTTGGCGACCATCAGCGGCGCCTGCTCCGGCCTGACGCGGATCACGACCTTCACGCCGACGCGCATCTCGAATCCTTCGCGGCTGATCACGGCGAGCGGGTTGAACAGCTGCAACCTGCGGCCTGCCTTCGGATCCTCGGCCGCCGTATCGGCGCTGTCCATGCCTTCGTCGGCCCAGTCGATCGTCAGGTTCGTCGTCGGAATGATGTAGGCGATGTACGCCCAGCGGTTCAGGTAGTAGACGCCCGGCCCGGCCACTTCCGCCTGGATGCCGCGGAAGCCCTCCGGCACGACATAACGTTCCTTGCCGGCGAGCCGGTCCTCCGCGGTGCCGTCCGCCGGTTCCTTGCCGACGTTCGAGACGAGCACCGCCACCTCGCCTCGCTGAACGATCGCCACGCTGTCCAGCTTCACGTCGAACATCGCCGGATTGATGTAGTACGTCCCGGGCTTCAGCAGGTCGTACTGCGGGCCGCGCTGTCCGCCGCTGGCGAGAAACGCCGAAGCGTCCTGGAAGTCGTTGTGGCCGCCGACGGTCGCCGCCACCAGCTCGCCCGGCGGCAGGGGAGAGCCGTCCTTTGCGGTGACCAGCCCCACCTGGTTCGCCTGCACCACCGTCGCCGGCTGCACCTCGACGTCGAAGAGGTCCGTGTTGATGCGGTAGCGGCCCGGGAAGATGACCTCGATCTGCGGGCCGCGCTCGCCGCCGTTCGCGATGAACGCCTCGCCGTCCTGGAACGCCTTGTGCCCGTCCACCTTGTGCGCCAGCAGCCGGCCCGGCTTGATCGCGCCGCCGTCGCGCCCGCTCACGACGCCCACCTGCCCCTGGTTGACGATCAGCGCCGGTTCCAGCCGCACCTTGAACAAGTACGTGTTGATGCGGTACTTGCCCGGCGACAGGATGTCGACCTGCGGGCCCTTCTGGCCGCCGTTGCGCAGGAACCCCTCGCCGTCCTGGTAGGTGTCATGGCCTTCGACGCGCCGCGCGAAGATGTGCCCCGGGTCGAGCGGCCTGCCGTCTATCGATTCCAGCAGCCCCACTTCGTCCTCGGCGATGACGATCATGGCGTCCTTGGTCACCTTGTAGATGAACGGCGGCAGGAAGGCCAGGCCCGGCTGCAGCACCCGCGCCTGGATGCCGATCTCGCCGCGCATCGCGACGACGCGCGCCTCGGGCAGCGGCCTGCCGAAGTACCGCCGCTCGATCACGCCCACCTGCTGCCCGCCCACGTTCACCAGCATGCCGCCGAAGACGACAAAGAACATGAACACCAGAAGGATCGCCAGCACGATAATCAAAGCCGTCAGCGCCATGTCCGCATCCTTTCAGAACCGCCGATTCCAATCCCGTCTCTCGCAGAATCGTAAACGTCGATGGCTCGGAACATAGCATTAGCGGCCGCGCCGGTCTACAGGCAGTTCGCCCCGAACGGTGGCCCGAGCGCGTCCCGGCCGCTATCCTCGGCGTTGGAGGCGCTGCATGGCGATCACGACCGTACTCTTCGACCTGGGCGACACGCTCTGGCATTTCCCGAAGCTGCCGCCCGCGATCGAGATCCGCACCGAGACCATGCGCCGCATCAGCGGTGCGCTCAAGGGCTGGGGCGTGCCGCTCGAAGGCGAGCTGCGCTTCCTCGGCCGTGAGATCCGTCTCGGCGTCGAAAAAGCCGACCGGGGCGCCTACGAGTCCGACTGCGTCAGCCCCGACTTCAACCAGGTCGTGCGCGAGATCGCGGCCGGCATGGGGCTCGAGATCAGCTACGAGCAGGGAGCGCAGCTCTGGGATGCGTGGAACATCGGCGGGCTCACGCTGGGCCGCACGATGTTCGATGACGCGTTCGAGACGCTCGACTGGCTCCACGCTCGCGGTTTCCGCATCGGCTGCGTGACGAACCGCGTCTTCGGCGGCCCTCGCTTCGCCGAAGAGCTGCGCGAGCTCGGTCTCGACCGCTACTTCGAATCGACGGCTGTCTCATGCGATATGGGCTACATGAAGCCGCACCCGAAGATCTTCGAGCAGGTGCTGCAGGAGATGGGCATCGCCGCGACCGAGGTCGCCATGGTGGGCGACTCGCTCCGCGCCGACGTGCAGGCGTCGCAGGCACTCGGCATGACCGGCGTCTGGCGCCGCGTCCGCAAGCACGACCCCCCGCACGAAGCGGAGCAGGTGGGGGAAGTGCCGCCCGACCTGCCCGCCACCCGCGCTCAGACGGGCCGCGCCCTCGGCGATTACGCCGGCGGCGAGGGCGTCACGCCGGACTTCACGATCCATACGCTCCGTGAGCTCACGGAACTGCCGATCTTCGCCCGGTGAACTTCCCGATACTCGCCCTCTGCGTCGTGGGCATAGCGGCTGCGTCCGTCTACCTTGCGAGACGCACGCAGCAGTACGCGCTCGCCGTGCTTGCGGGCTCCGCGGGGATCCTGCTGCTGCACAGCCGCCTGTACTTCCACTTCACCAGCGATGACGCCTACATCTCCTTCCGCTACGCGCGCAACTTCGCCGACGGGATGGGCCTGGTCTGGAACCGCGGCGAGCATGTTGAGGGCTACTCGAACTTCCTCTGGGTCGTGCTCCTCGCCGGCATGAGCAAGGCCGGCGCGGACATCGTGGTGAGCGCCCGCTGGCTCGGCTTCGGCTTCGCGCTGGCCGGTGGTCTTGGCACGTACACGCTCTGCCGCGAGCTGCTCGATGGCGTGCGCGGCCGCGTCGCCGGCGTCGCCGCCGCCATGCTGCTGGCCGCATCCGGCACGTGGGCCCTGTGGGCGATGGCCGGGCTTGAGAACTCGCTGTTCGGCGCGCTCGTGCTCGGCGCCGTCGTGCTGCACCTGCGCGAGCAGGAGGGCGCGAAGCCGCTGTCGGGATTCGCCTGGGCGGCCGTCTCGCTCGCCCGCCCCGACGGACCGATCCTCTTCGCCGTCTCCGCCGCCTTCAAGCTCGCCGAATCCATCCTGCGCGCCAGCCCCGACGGCGACGCGCCCGCACGGTCGACGCCGGCGCGCGAGACGCTGCGCTGCGCCGCCTGGGCCGCTTCCTTCGCGTTGATCTACGTCCCCTATTTCTCGTGGCGGTACGTCACCTACGGCTGGCTCTTTCCGAACACCTACTACGCCAAGGTCGGGTCCGGCCTCGACCAGTACAGCCGGGGTCTACGGTATGCCATGCAGTTCTCGCAGGAGCACGCCGCCGTGCTGCTGCTGATCGTGCCGCTTGCGCTCGCGCTGACGTCGCTGCGGCGCAAGCAGTCGGCCTACGTCCTCGCGCTCGTCCTCGTATGGTTCGGCGCCAGCATCTACGTCGGGGGCGATTCGCTCGTGCGCTTCCGCCTCTTCACGCCGGTCATGCCGCTCTTCTACGCCCTCATCGCCACGTCCGCGGCGGCGCTCGTCACCGACCTGCACGGCGCGCGCGCGGCACCGAAATGGGCCGCCGAAGGCGCGGTCGCGCTTGCCGGCATGGGCCTGCTCGCCTTCACGCTGCACGCATCGGCCGATGGCTTCGGCGCCCTTGGCATCGTCTTGGAACGCAACGCATACGGCGACCGCAAGGCGATCGGCCGCTGGATGCACGACAACCTTCCCGAGTCGACGGTGATCGCCGTCATCCCGGCCGGCACCATCCCCTACGAGTCGGGGCTGCCGGCGATCGATATGCTTGGCCTGAACGACGAGCACATCGCCCACCGCGACCTCAAGATCGGCGAGTTCCCGGCCGGCCACGAGAAGTACGACTCCGACTACGTCCTCGACAGCAAGCCGGACATCATCCTGCTGCTCGATGTGCTGTCGTACGGGCCGTGGAGCCGCGCGAACTACGATGCGTACGGCGCCGGCGCCGGCCTGATCCCCGCCGTGGTCAATGCGACGACCAACGAGCGTCTCTTCAAGGAGTACAACATCCGCGCCGTTGAGATTACGCCCGGCAAGTGGCTCAACCTGCTGGTCCGGCGCGGCTCCACCGCCGTCGAAGCCAAGACGCAGCCAGTCCCCCAGTAGCGCGGCGGTCTCGGGCGAGCACGGGCCCCCGTCAACACGCGCGCGGAACCGCACCTGATATCATCATGCTGTTTACGAACGATCGCGGCGAAAGGCGGTCATCTTGGTTCAGTCACCGCGTGCGCCTCGCGACCGGCGCGCCGCTCCGAAGCCGCGCGCCGCGGCCCCGCCGGATGCCCGCCGCAAAGCCTGGGGCGGGCGTTTCGAGCAGGCCACCGACAGGCTCGTCGATGCGTTCACATCGTCTATCGCGGCCGATGCGCGCCTGCTGCCGGACGACGTGGCCGCGTCCATCGCCCACGCGCGCATGCTCGGCCGCCAGCGGATCATCCCGAAGAAGGACGCCGACGCGATCGTCCGCGGTCTCACCGAGATCCGCGAAGAGTTCGCCCGCGGTGACTTCGTGCTGCGCGAAGACCTCGAAGACGTCCACATGAACGTCGAATCGCGCCTGGCCGAGAAGATCGGCGCCGCCGCGGGCCGCCTGCACACTGCGCGCTCGCGCAACGACCAGGTCGCGACAGACTTCCGCATGTACGTGAAGAGCGCCACCGCGCGCACCATCGCCGCACTGCTCGGGCTGCAGTCCGCGCTGCTCGACCTCGCCGAGGCGAACAAGGCCGCCGTCATGCCTGGCTATACGCACCTGCAGCGCGCGCAGCCGGTCCTCTTCGCGCACCACCTGCTCGCCTACTGTGAGATGTTCCAGCGCGACGCCACCCGCTTCGCCTTCGCGCACGAGATGATGGACGAGCTGCCGCTCGGCAGCGGCGCGCTGGCTGGCGTGCCGTACCCGCTCGACCGCGAGTTCGTCGCGGAGCAGCTCGGCTTCTCCCGCATCACCGCGAACAGCATCGATGCCGTCTCCGACCGCGACTTCGTCGTCGACTACCTGTCGGCCGCCGCGCTGACCGCCGTGCACCTCTCGCGCCTGTCGGAAGAGCTGGTGCTGTGGTCGAGCGCCGAGTTCGGATTCATCCGCCTGCCCGACGCCTTCGCCACCGGCTCGAGCATCATGCCGCAGAAGAAGAACCCGGACGTGGCCGAGCTGACCCGCGGCCGCACCGGGCGCATCCTCGGCGCGCTCGTGAACATGCTGACGACGCTCAAGGGGCTGCCGCTCGCCTACAACCGCGACCTGCAGGAGGACAAACCGGCCCTGTTCGATGCCGAGGACACGCTGCTCGCGGCGCTGACCGTGTTCACCGCCATGCTGCCGCGTATCGGGGTGGACGCGCAGCGCGCGCGCAAGGCGGCGGCCGCCAATTACGCGCTCGCCACGGACTTCGCCGACTATCTCGTGCGCAAGGGGCTGCCGTTCCGCGAGGCGCACGAGGCCGTGGGCAAGCTGGTGCGCTACGCGGAAGGGAAGGGCGTCGACCTGCAGCGGCTGTCGCTCGACGAGCTGCACCGCTTCTCGCCGCTGTTCGCCGTCGATGCGCTTCGCATCGACGTGATGGCGTCGCTTCGCTCGCGCGATGTGCCGGGTGGCACCGCGCCGAAGCAGGTCGCGCGCCAGCTCCGGCACGCGCGCAAGCGCATCGAGGTCCTGGCGGGCGGCAAGAAGGCGAGGAGCAAGCGATGACCGCAATCAAGCTCGCACCGTCGATCCTGACGGCGGACCTGGGCCACCTGGCCGATCAGATTCGCGCGGCCGAGGCCGGCGGCGCGGACTACATCCACCTTGACGTGATGGACGGCCACTTCGTGCCGCCCATCACGCTCGGCCCGCTCGTCGTCGAAGCGGTGCGGCGCGCCACGACGCTGCCGCTCGACATCCATCTGATGATCGAGCGCCCCGAGGACCAGTTCGAGACGTTCGCCGAGGCCGGCGCCGACATCATCAATTTCCACATCGAGGCGTCACGTCACGCCGATCGCCTGCTGCGCCAGATCCACACGATGAAAAAGCGCGCCGGCATCTGCATCAACCCGGCCACGCCGCTCAGCGCCATCGAGGAGGTGCTGGAGGTCGCCGACCAGGTGATGGTGATGATGATCAACCCCGGCTGGGGCGGCCAGAAGCTGCTCCCGTCGATGCTGGGCAAGGTGCGCCGCCTGCGCGCCCTGCTCGACGAGCGCGGCCTCTCGCCCGATATCGAGCTCGATGGTGGCGTCAAGGCGAACAACGTGCGGACGTGCATCGAGGCGGGCGCCAACGTGCTCGTCTGCGGGTCGTCCGTCTACAACCGTGAGGCGTCGCCGCGCGAGAACCTGCGCGACCTCCGCCAGGCCGCCGAGCAGGTCACGGCGTAGCGAGCGCCCGGTCCAGCGAATCCTCCGACGTCAGCTCACGTGCGCGTTCGACGAACGCCGCGAGCGACTCGCTCCGGCTTCGCAACGCATCGAGCTTCGGGCCTATGGGGTCGATCGAACCGGCGCTGCCCGCGTACGATCCGTGGAACGCGAAGTACGCCTGGTTGAGCTTGCGGATGTAGTAGCCATTAGCGGCGAGATAGCGCCGCTTCTCCTCCATCAGCCGCTCCGCATCCTCGATCCTGCCGTCGCGCAGTTGCGCTTCGACCTCGCGCCGCAGCCCGCGCATCTCCGCCGTGAAGTCGATGCGCTGCGCCGGCGGCGAAGCGTGTCGCCCGCCCGAGGTTCGCGCGCCCGGCGGCGGGTGTTCCGCGTAGGCCATCTCCCCCAGTTCTTTCCCCACGAGGTCCGCGACGGTCTCGTTCAGCGTCGTCAGCTTGGCGCTGCTGAAGTAGCGCCGGCCCAGCGGCGTGAAGTAGAGATAGTGGTGCATCCACTCGTGCGCGATGTCCTCCAGCACGTAGCGATAGTCCGATTCCTCCGGGATGATCGCGGGGTACATCGCGATGCCGCCGATCTCGACGACCAGCGCCGACGTCTTGCCGTCGCGCTCGGCCTCCGCTTCGATCTGCTCGGTGCGCTCGATCGGCAGGTCGGCCTGCAGCAGCGTCTCGCTCTCCTTCTTGATCTCGCCGCGCGGCGACTTCACCAGCACGGACGGCGGCTCCTGGAACTCGATGTTCACCGGCGGCCAGACCACGTCCCGGCCGAGGCGCCGCGTCAGCCCCGCTTCCTCGATCACGTGCGTCAGGCGCCCTTCGAGGATCAGTTCGACGCTGTTCTCGAGCCGCGCGCGCTCTGTCCGCAGCGCCGGCAGCGCCGCACGTGCGCTCGCGCGTTCATCTTCGCCGCCATCGGTGTCTCCGGCGATTCGTTCCCGCGTCTCCACGAGGCCATTTAGCTCGAAGTAGCGCGCTACCTTCGCGTCCTGCTCCGATGCGCTCAACTCGCCGCGAAACGGACGGCTGAGCAGCATGGCGAACTTCACCCACGCGTGCCGCACGACGAACCCCGGCGCGTTGAAGTCATTCGGCCCATCGGGCAGCGGCAGCAGCGTCGCCGCTGTTCCCGACCATGCGGCGGCGGCGAGCAGGAGCGATAGGAACATCGCGTGCGGGAGGAATCGGCGTGGCGACCGGGGCACGGTTAGCGCTCCACTGTTGCGAGGATGCGCTTCAGTCTCGCACGGTCCCCGGCGCGCGGCAATCGAGCGCTACCCCTCGGCGCCGAGATGGCGCCCGCCAACGAGATGCATGTGCAGGTGTGGCACCGTCATGCCTGCGTCCTCGCCGATGTTGAACGCCAGCCGGTAGCCGCGTTCCTCCAGGTTCTCACCCTTCGCGAGATCGCGCGCTACGGCGAACATCCGCGCCAGCACGGGGCCGTGCTCGGCAGCGACGTGCCGCGCGTCGGCGATGTGCTGCTTCGGCACGATCAGCAGGTGCACCGGCGCGCGCGGGTTGATGTCGCGGATCGCGAAGACCAGGTCGTCGTCGTGCAGCTTGGCGACCTCCATCGCACCGGAGGCCATCTTGCAGAACAGGCAGTCGTTGCTCATTGCCTCACCTCGCCTTCATCGTACCCGAGGCGGTGGCGCGGCGTCGTCATGCCGTTCGGCACGGGTTACGGGATCGCGTCGTCCTTGCGCAGCCGGTCGATCGCCCCCTGCGTGCGCGCCGCATCATCGAACGTCTGCTCGCACACCATCAGGTAGTCGACCGGGAAGCCGTAGCCGAAGACCGTCGCCGTCATGTCGTCGAACGCCTGACCTTCGGCCGACTGGCAGCCGCCGTGCTCGACCTCCAGCACGATGCGGGTGCGGTGCGCGTACGCCGCCAGGATCGCCTGCGACTCCCGCGGCAGGTACGTGTCGTTCGCCTGCAGGTAGAAGCCGCGGTCCACCGCATATGCCGTGACCGTCTCGGCGATGTTCTCGCCGATGAAGTTCTCCATCAGCACCAGGTGCGTCCGCGGGAACAGTGCGCGCCAGCGGTCGATCCACTGCTTGCTTGTCTCGATCTGCACTTCGGGCGACCAGCCCGGCGGCAGGTACTCGCGTGGGTATGCCCAGATGATCTCGCCGAACTCGCCCATCCCCGCGTTCGTCTGGATGAACTCGATGTTCGGGTTGCCGTCGTAGCGGCTAGCCATCGCCTCCAGGAAGCGCGAGAACTTCTCCGTGAACACCGGATCCATCGGCACCGGCTGCCGCTCCGAGCCCGACGTCGACCGGTACGATGCCGCGCCCGCGTCGAACACCCAGTCTGGCGTCGCCTGGCCCCACGCGTCCATGTTGGTGTACACGCGCGGCGACAGCCGCTTCCCCTTCGCCCGCGCGATGTCGATCAGCACGTCGAACTCCGACCAGTCGTACCGGCCTTCGCTCGGCTCGAGGTCGGCCCACGTGAACAGGCGGTTGACGCCGAGCGCGCGCGGGTCGTCCCACGTGCGGCTGTCCGTGAAGCCCGCGAACTGCATCAGCCCGAAGCCGACCGGCTTCGGCGGCTGAGGAGGACACGTCGTCGCGGCGACGAGCATTAGCGGCAACAGCAACGCCGCCGCGAACCGCTTCGGCCAGCGCAGGCGATGCCCCGCACGGGGCACAGTGGGTTTCGGGCAAGCAACCAAGCGCGTTCCTTCACGCTATCGGTCCAAGGAGACGGGGGTGAGTGTAGGATACGTGCCGAACGCCCCGGTGTCAGTACTTTCCCCGAGAAATCGAGGAAGAAATATGTAGTTCAGGTTTGGTTCGTACTGGCCAGTTGGTAGTTAGCGCCCCCGGCAAACGCCATGACCTACAAGCTACCCACTACGAACTACTAACTCCCCACCACCGCCTCCGCCTCGATCTCGATCAGCATCGCGGGGTCGATGAGGCGCGCCACTTCCACCATCGTCGTCGCCGGGCGGATCTCGCCGAAGAACTCGCCGTGCGCGCGGCCCGCCTGCTCCCACTCCGCAACGTTCGTCACGAACATCCGCGTCCGCACGACGTCGCGCATCGAAGCCCCCGCCTGCGTCAGCGCGGCCTCGATGTTCCGCAGCGTCTGCACCGTCTGCGCGTAGAGGTCGCCCGGACCGACGATCTCCCCGTCAGCCCCCGTCGCCGTCGTCCCCGACACCCACACTTGCGCCCCCACCCGCACCGCCCGCGAGTACCCGACCACCGGCTCCCACTTCGCCCCACTGCTGATGTTCTGCCGTGTCATAGTCGACTCCTGTGAATCCGTTGTCCTGCGCGACCAGGCTCCCAGACACACTTCCGTACGGATAGTGTAGGGTGGCCGTCCAGTTAGTGGCGCCCGCCGCAACTACAATTCATCGTGATGTGTACGCGCGACGTGCCGACGATGCGATGGATGGTGGCGTTCGCTGCCTTCGCCCTTGCCTTCACGGCCTGCGGCCAGACAACGGCGGAGCACTCTCCAACCACTACGCCGGCGCCTCGGCTCGACGAGCGTCTCGAAGACGCCGCCGCCACCACAACGGCAGCCGCCGGCGCCCCGCGCTTCAACGGCCAGATTCTGGGGATGTACATCGCGCCCTCCATCGACGATTGGCCCCCGGCGTTCCGCGACGAGCGCGAGCGTACGATCGCCGGTGGTTGCGTCAACGAGCCTACTGGCCAGGGCGAACTGGGCTTCATGCAACCGCTCACCCTGCCGCCCGGTTTCGAACCTGCGGGCTACCTGGAATCCACGGGCAATCCCGAGGTCGTCGCCTGCGGCGGCCGCATCACCGGCTTGAACTTCGAGTACCGCAAAACCAACGGCGACGGCACACCTGGCGCCGTTCTGGTCACGCGCGGCGTCGCGCGCGCTGAGACCGTTGACGCGGCCGCGAGCGACGTCCGCGCCCGGACCGTCGGCGCCCGGCAGGCGGTCGTCATCGCACCCTCCGTTCTAGGCGCTCCCGCGCAGCGCTCGATGGTGCTGTTCCCGGAGGACTTCGGTGCGACCATCGTCCACGCCTTCAACCTCCCGAACGACGACCTGCTGGCGTTCGCCGCTGCTGTTGCTGAGGCGTCCGCGCCCTACTGGGAGGAGATCCCTGACGGCCTGCGAGCGGACCACGTAGCGCGAGTGTGCGCCGAGATCCCGCCTGACGCTACGTCGGACCATGCGGCGTTCGGGCTCACGGACGACGGGCGTACGAGCGAGATGATCTTCAACTATGCGGACACCGCGCTCGTCCTCTACGCCGGCGACGCGCTCGATGACTGCCCCGAGCAGATCACGCAATCGCTCGCGTACGCCCACGATCCGGCGCTGTACGATGCGGCGCGCACGTGGGTCGCGAGCCAGCGCGGCGAGTTGGCGGGCGAGTGCGCAACCCGGCCGGGGATGAGCGGCCGCGACCCCACGCTTGCCGATTGGTGCCACTACCGCCCGCGCCGCGACGGCGAAAAGGTCGTACTCAGCGTCGGCCGGGCGCGGTCCGAATACGCCGTCGACCTCGTCATGCGTCCGATGGACGCCGCCGGCTATGACCTGCTTGACGTCGTGACCCCGGCTGCCGATAACTGGCAGTTCCAGTACTTCCACGACGAGAACACCTTCCGCTGGAGCAACTTCCGGGGTGCCGCCGCCTACCGGCTGCGAGCGCGCCTTGTGGCCATGCGCGAGCATGCGCCCGACGCTTGCGCAGCGCCGCCGTTGGCCGAGGAAACGCGCAAGATCACGCTCGACGAGTCGATGCCGCCCACCGCCCATTGGTATCACCTCAGCCTGCCCGACTTGCCGCCGGACGACGCCTGGTACGTCGGGATCGACGGCATGGTCAGGCTGGAGGCGCTGGGCCCCAGCGGTGAGGTGATCGCCGAGACGGGTACCACCTGGGTTCGCGATCTGTTCTGTGTAAAGCCGCATCGATAGAGCGGCTGAACGTGAGGAGCCGCCGGAGCATGGCCGGCAGTCAACGGTAACTGGGAGCCGGTCGCGAAACGCCTAACCCAGCCCCGCGCGGAACCGGTGATAATCGATCGCCCGGCGCAGCGCCCGCGCGGCGCGCTCGAACGATGCGAACACCGCGAGGCCGCGCTCCTGGATGCGCTTCCGCGCCAGCACCACAGCGTCCTCGACGTGCTGCGGCTGCAGGATCACCACGAACGGCTTGGGCGACTTCTCCCGGTGCGCCGATAGCGTGTCGAGCATGCCGTCGAAGCTCGCCGGGTTCGATGCCCACATGCGCGCCAGGAAGCTCGACGCCATGTCCATCGCGATCGCGTCGACGTTCGGATCGGCGTCCAGGATGTCGAACAGCTTGCGCAGCGTGTCGGCCGACCCGCCGAAGCCGATCGTGCCGCCCATGTCGAGCGGGTTCTGGTAGCTGCCGCCGATGATGTTGAAGAACGACGCCAGTTGCTCGTACGACGCGTCCGACAGCCGCGGCACCTCCAGCCCGGCGTTCGCGAACGCGTCCGTGATCACCACCGACTGGCCGCCGGTCATCGCCATCAGCCCCATGCCACGCCCCGTCGCTTGCTTGGCGTACAGCAGCGCCTTCACGACGTCGATCGTGTCTTCGAGGCTGTCCGCCGCGATCGCGCCGCTCTGCTTCACGATCGCGCTGAACACCGCCGA
>Ga0209726_10000297_pt1 | contig 96052 bp, 97 predicted proteins | sample Subgrocontami54m_FD_187453 | JGI IMG/M metagenome (GOLD analysis project Ga0209726, IMG submission 187453) | Subsurface groundwater microbial communities from S. Glens Falls, New York, USA - GMW46 contaminated, 5.4 m (SPAdes) (version 3) | ecosystem: Environmental > Aquatic > Deep subsurface >...
CATTTCGCGGTTCATCGCCGGAGCGACCAGGAGCGGGCAGGCGCGCGCCAGGCAGACAGCGGAGAGCAGGTCGTCTGCGACGCCGTGCACGAGCTTGGCGATGAAATCTGCACTGGCCGGGGCGATCAGCACCGCGTCGGCGCCGCGCGTGACGTCGATGTGCGCCATGCCGCCAGCCGCTTGGCCGTCCCATAGATCGGTCAGCACCGGCTTGCCGGAGAGCGCCTGGAAGGTGGCCGGGGCGACGAAGTGGCGGGCCGCTTCGGTCATGATCACCTGCACCTCGATGCCGTTTTTCACCAGCAGGCGGGTAAGCTCTGCTGCCTTGTAGGCGGCCACGCCGCCGGTGACGCCGAGAACCAGGCGTTTTTTCGCTGAATCGGTCATAATCTATGTCATTCTACTTGAAACAAAAAGAATTTGTCATGGCGATAACGGATTGGCCGGAAGGCGAACGACCCCGCGAGAAGCTCCTGCAGAAAGGCGCGTCCAGCCTGTCGGATGCCGAGTTGCTGGCGATCTTCCTGCGCACCGGGCTGCCGGGCAAAAGCGCGGTGGATCTGGCGCGGGAGCTGCACGGGCGCTTCGGCGGCCTGAATGCGTTGTTTGCGGCCGGTGAAAAGGAGTTTTGCCAGACGCCAGGCATGGGTACGGCTAAATATGCCCAGTTGCAGGCGGTGCTGGAGATGGCGCGGCGCGCGTTGCAGGAGGACATCGCGCAGCGCGATGCGCTGTCCTCGCCGCAGGCGGTGCGCGATTATTTGCGGCTGCGATTGCAGGGCTTGCCCCACGAAGTCTTCATGGGCCTGTTTCTGGATGCGCAAAATCGCGTCATTGTCAGCGAGGAGCTGTTTCGCGGCACGCTGACCCAGACTTCAGTTTATCCCAGGGAAGTGGTCAAGCGCGCACTGCACCATAATGCGGCGGCTGTGATCCTGGCGCATAACCACCCTTCAGGAGTGACCGAACCCAGCAATGCCGACCAGGTGCTGACCCAGGCGCTGAAAAACGCCCTGGTCCTGGTGGATGTCCGGGTGCTGGATCATTTTATCGTTGCCGGAAGCGGTTTTCTGTCGTTCGCAGAGCGAGGCTTGTTGTAACCCCGTTTGCAGGTTCATCCTGATAAACCTCTTGCGGTAGCGGGGCGGGCAATTCTACCCGGCGTTCATAAAGCCGCAGAAAGTCGTTACAATATCCGCCCACGCAGAGTCCCCCATTTTTGCCGTTCATGCGCCGATAGCCATCCAGGTTGGTGTAATTTTTTTGATGACACCGGTTCATCATTGGAGTTTTTTTGAGTTTTTTAAGTATGAGCACAACTGTTTCGCGTATGCCTGTTGTGGATGCGCTCAAGGCCATTGCCTGCCTGATGATCGTGTTGCATCACCTGTCGGTCTATGGCCCCATGTCGGATGTAGCCTACCCGCTGTTTCCCGGTCTGATCGACTGGTTTTACCAGTATGGAAGGATGGCCGTGCAGGCTTTTTTTGTCATGGCGGGTTTTTTGGTGGCCAGGAAGTTTGCGCCACACGGGGTGTCACTCGTAGCCGAACCTGCTCGGATCATCGCGCAGCGCTACATGCGGCTGGCCCTCCCCTATCTTGCCGCACTGACGCTGGCGATCGGGTGCGCGGCGCTGGCAAGGGAGATGATGAATCACGACTCCATCCCGGATGCGCCGAGTATTGCCCAGCTTCTGATGCACGCGCTGTTGCTTCAGGACTTGCTTGATCAGGACGCGCTGTCAGCGGGGGTCTGGTATATCGCTATCGATTTCCAGTTGTTTTCCCTTACCGTGTTCCTGTTCTGGCTGTCCAGGCAGTTCGAATCTCGTTCGTCGCACCTGAAGGCAATGGGCCCGCTTCTGGTCGCGGGTTTAACCCTGGCCTCGCTATTCGAGTTCAATCGGGATGATGCCTGGGACGAAACCGCTTTTTACTTTTTTGGGTCATATGGTCTCGGGATGTTGAGCTACTGGGCGTCGAACAGTCGCTACGGCACTCTCCGGCTGGTTTTGCTGGGTGTGCTGGTCGCGGCTGCCTTGCTGGCAGAATTTCGCTACCGCATCGCCGTTGCCGGCATTTTGATGCTGGTGCTGGGGCTTGCCAGGCAATATGGCGAGCTGGAAAGCTGGCCCATGCCACGGCCCCTGACTTACCTGGGCCGCATTTCTTTTTCCATATTTCTGGTTCACTTTCCCCTGCTCCTGATTGTCAACGCAACTTTCTTCCACCTTTTCCCGCACCAGCCGGTTGCCAACGCGTTCGGGCTGATTCTGGCCCTGTGCGTCAGCATCCTCGGTGGAGCGCTGTTCTATAAATGGGTGGAAAGCCAGCCGTTCACGAACAAGAAACACTTGCTGTTGCCCGCCGGGTTTCTGGCAAGTGGTTTGCTGGCGGCATCGGGAGTAAGCTAAATCTTGGGTGTCAGCAGCTGCGACTATCGCCGCTGGCTGGAAGATCGTTTCACGTTGCCGGAAGCGGTTTTCTGTCGTTCGCAGAGCGAGGCCTGTACTAGGGGGTGCAATTTTTTCTTGAGTTGTCGGGCAAAAATATGGTATAAATCGCGTTTTTCGAATTCACTATTCTATATTTCTGGAGCAATACCATGGCCCGCGTATGCAAGATCACCGGCAAGAAGCCGATGTCGGGGAACAACGTCTCCCACGCCAACAACAGGACTAAACGTCGTTTCCTGCCGAACCTGCAAAATCGCAAGTTCTGGGTGGAAAGCGAAAACCGCTGGGTGAGTATGCGCCTTTCCTGCGCTGCACTGCGCACCATTGACAAGAACGGCATCGACGCCGTGCTGGCGAAGCTACGCGCTCGCGGCGAAAGCATTTAAGGGGCTAAGAAATGGCAAAAGGCGGACGCGAGAAAATCAAACTGGAATCCACTGCGGGTACCGGTCACTTTTATACTACCGACAAGAATAAACGTACCATGCCGGAAAAGATGCTGATCAAGAAATTTGATCCGGTAGCACGCAAGCACGTGGACTACAAGGAAACCAAACTGAAGTAAGCCAAGCGCTGCTTCAGGTGGTTCAACAAAAAACCCGCTTCGGCGGGTTTTTTGTTGGGCATGCGCAGCAACCTGCCCGCACCTCTTTATGCTGCCTGCAAAAGGAACTCTACTTTTACGGCCTCGAATGGGAAGACGATGCGTCCGTCCTCAACGCGGTTGAGCACCCCCGCATTGAGCAATGCGGTTACATCGCCGTGAACGGCTTTTACGTCACGTCCAACGCGGCGGGCAGCTTCGCGGATTGATACCGGACCTGCCCCGCAAAGTGCTTTGAGCAGCTCCCAACGTTTTTCAGTCAGTACTCGCCAAAGCAACTCGGGCGTAGCGAAGCTGATCCGCGCAGATTTTTGAGGTTTGGCTGTTTTCCAGGCGTTTGTAAAGTCTGCCATTGAGTCGGCTGGCGTTCGTACATCAAGAATGACGGTTTTCATTGTTCCACCTCGCAATTTCAAGCTGAAAATCGGTGATTAATTGATCTGGCGTTGTGAAAACATAGGTGTATTCCTTGTCATCAAAGTGCCGGTGATCCCCCTTGCCGGCCTCATTGTCGTAGCGCAGAACGCATTTCCCACAGACAACATAGGCTAGCCGGTATTTGAATTGATGTGGCGATCTTTCAAGGGGTTGTGAAAGTCGCCACAGTACCAATTCGGCAAAAGCCAACTCAGAGTAGACAATACGGGTTCCAATTAGTTGAACTGCCTTCATGTTGGATACTATGACAACATTCGATTATGTTGTCAATTTCTCCAACATGCTATGTGATTTTTGTCTGTTATTCAGGTACGCAAATTGGAATTAGCCGGGCTGTCCGCCGATGATGCGGATATCTCTTTGCGGGTAGGGGATTTCGATGTCTGCAGACTGGAACTGGCGCCAGATTTCTAGGTTGATATCCGAGCGCAGGTTGAGTTGTCCTTCTTCCGGATCGTTGATCCAGATATCCAGTTCCAGGTCGATGCCATTTTCGCCGAATGCCTTCAAGAAGGTTTTGGGTTCGGGATCCTTGAGCACGCGCGGGTGGTTCTCGGCTGCCTCTCGCATGATGGACATGGCCGTGCCCAGATCGCTCTGGTAGCTGACCTGCAATGGGATGCCAATGCGCATTTCGCGGTTGGAATAGGAGTGATTGATGACCGTGGAGGTGATCAGGGTGTCGTTGGGGATGATCGCTTCGGTGCCGTCACTGTTACGCAATACCAGGTAGCGGGCGGTGAGCTGCGAAACCGTGCCGAAGCGGTTGTCGACGGTCAAGACATCGCCGGGATGGATGGAACGGTCGATCAGGATGATGAAGCCGCTGATGTAATTGCTGGCGATTTTTTGCAGGCCCAGGCCGATGCCTACGCCCAGGGCGCCACCGAATACCGAAAGCACGGTGATGTCGATGCCGGCCAGGGGCAGTGCGACCAGGATGCCGAGCACGACCAGCAGGGCACGGAACAGCTTGGACAGCACCACGCGCAGATTCATGTCCAGATGTTCTGTGGCCATGACCCGGTTTTCGAGTACCCGTCCCAGCCACATCGCTGCCAGCACGGTGACAAGGACGGACAGGATGCCGCTCAGGATGGTGAGCAATGAAATTTTCTGTCTGCCGATATGGAAGCTGAGCTCGTCCATGGCATCCAGGATTTCGGGGAGAAACCCAGTCAGGTGCAGGGCAAGGCCGGCCCAGATGGTCATGGCTATGAAGCGTTCTGAGCTGTGCAGCCAGCCGCTCGGGGCGAAGATATGACGCAGGGCATAGACGGCCAGGCGAACTAGTGCCAGTGCCAGGAGCAGGGAAGTGGCGATATTCAGCAGATTGATGGAGTACCAGTTCTTGAGCACGGTCTTCCCGATCACCACCAGCAGCAGGGCGACCAGCGGAAAAGCCACCCGGGAAACTCCGCCCAGGCCCACTTTGATTGCGCCTTCCGATTTGGGCAGATGGCTCCGCAACAGGTGGTTGAAACCCCAGGCCAGCGCCAGGCTGAATCCCAGCACCGCCAGTTGCCACAGTATCCGGGTTTGTTCCAGATCGGAAAGCAGCTCTGTCAGCTGGTTGTGAGTACTCTGAGGCATGGAGTGATTTGAGAGAAAGTGAGAGGGCTAAATTTTAGCATGGCCGGAGAGTTGTTTTGACCTGAAAAAGGTATTGAACCGCAGAGGAATTCAAATGCTTGACGTAAAAACGTACTCAACCTAATGGGTGACTCAGTATGCCTTGTTTTTCCTCTGCGTCCTCCGCGTCCTCTGCGGTGAATCGACTTTATAAAAGCCGTGTTTTCGAGCTATAGCCACTTTCTCTTGCGGAAATACACCTGCATCCCGATGCCGACGGTCGCCATCAGCAGCAGCACCGCCGGGTAGCCCCAGGTCCATTCCAGCTCCGGCATGTATTTGAAGTTCATGCCGTAGACGCCGGCGAGGAAGGTGAGCGGCATGAAGATGGTGGCGATTACGGTGAGGATGCGCATGACCGAATTCATGCGGTTGCTGACGCTGGACAGGTAGATGTCCAGCAGGCCGGCGGCGAGGTCGCGGAAGGTTTCCAGCGTGTCGATGATGTGGATGGTGTGGTCGTAGATGTCGCGCAGGTAGATCCGCGATGTTGGTTCGAAGAAGGCGGATTCGCCGCGTTCCAGCGCGCTGATGACGTTGCGAAAGGGGAAGATGGCCTTGCGCAGGAAAATCAGTTCGCGACGGAGCTTGTGGATTCTTTGCAGGGTTCTGGGTGTGGCGTTGGCAATGACTTCCTCCTCGAGGGCGTCGATTTCTTCTTCCCGTTTTTCCAGCACCACGAAATAGTGGTCCACCACCGCGTCGAGCAGCGCGTAGGCGAGATAATCCGCCCCAGCCTTGCGGATGAACCCTTTGCCGCTCTTGATGCGCTCCACGATGGGTTCGAAGATGTCGCTATGCTGCTCGCGGAAGGACAGCACGAAATTCTTCCCCAGGATCAGGCTTACCTGTTCGGCGGCGACTTCCCCTCGGTCGTTGAGGGACAGCATTTTCAGCACGATGTAGACGTAATCGCCGAAATCCTCCATTTTCGGGCGCTGGTCGGTGTTCATGATGTCTTCCAGTACCAGCGGGTGCAGTCCGAAACATTCACCGATGCGCTGAAACAGGTCGATCTGGTGGATGCCATCGACGTTGACCCAGGTGACGCCCGTAGCTGCCTTGGCGGCGCAGTATTCCTCGGTAGCCTCCGTTTCCTTGTCCAGAAAACTGGATTCGTCGTAATTGATCAGCCTGATGCGGGTTTTTTCGTTCCGTTTTTCCCCGATGTGAACCAGCGTGCCGGGGGGCAGGCCGGCCTTTCTTGAGCGCTTGGCGAATTTTGTCATATTTCTTTCGGCGTCAGGATGGTCTTGCTTTGGCAAGGTCGTCAGGGCTGGCAGTTTTGATCTGGTTGCGGCCCGCTTCCTTGGCGCGGTAGAGCGCTTCATCGGCAAAACCGACCAGGTGGTACGGGTTGAGCTCGTCGCCTGGCATGAGCGTGCTGATGCCGATGCTGAGCGTGACGATATTCGATACTGTTGATCTGGGGTGAAGGATATTAAGTGTGGCTACTGCATCGAGAATGCGGGTAGCGACGGATGCGGCTCCCTCGGATGACGTTCCGGGCAATAGTACCGCGAATTCTTCCCCGCCATAGCGGGCGACCAGATCTCCGGGCCGCGTTACTACCCGGGCGATCGTGGCCGCGACCATTTTCAGGCAGTCATCTCCAAATTGGTGGCCGAAATGATCGTTGTAAAGCTTGAAAAAATCGATGTCGAGCATTAAGAGCGACACCTCCGTCTTGTCCCGCTGCGCGCGTTGCCATTCCCTGTTCAGTGCGGTATCCAGGCTGCGCCGGTTGGCTACGCCGGTCAAGCCGTCCTGCCAGGAGAGGTGCTCCAGTTCATGGATGTTGCACTGGATTTTCTTTGCCATATCCGAAAAAGCATCAGACAGCGCATGAAACTCCTTGATATTGCCCTGGACGGGGGTGACGGTCAGGTTTCCTTCGGTAGCATAACGATTGATGTCGTTCATCATGTGATTGATCGGACGGAACAGGAAGCGCGTGAATGCCCACAGTGCCAGCATCAAGGCGCTGACCGTCAGCGTAAGAAAGGCGATGCTAATGACGGTCTGGGTTCTGCGCATGTCGTTGCTGAATTGTTCTACGTCTTCCAGGCCTATCATCCGGTAGGCGAGCTCGCCGTTTTCCGCTTTCAGCAAATACTCTACCGGCAATTGCATGCCCCCGTTGGATTTTTCGTTTAGCGCCGATTGGTAGACCAGCTTCCCGTCCAGGCTGTAGATATTCAGGGGCATCTGGGTCAAGGTGGCAACCTTGGCAAGATTGAAGGTCGGGTTCACGATCACTTCCAGGTAGCCGGTCATGCGTATTCCGCCTAAGGGGATCAGCAGGGAATAGAGTGGGCCCGTTGGCGAAATCCACAGCCCATCCAGCGCTTTCAGGCGTTCCACGCCTTTGCGACCCAAGGCACGCGCCAAGAGGAAAGGCGGCAGCTGAGGCAACAGGCCCTTAATGCCTTCGCGGCTTTCGCACAGCAGTTTGAGGTCGAGGTCGTAGACGCGCAGTTTGACAAGATCCATTCCCCCCGCGCCGGCGAATCCCTTCTGAAACGATTCATCCAGCTGGGCAACCAGTGGTTCGGGATGCCCTGTTTCCTTAAATTTGACGAGGGCATTGCGGACAGCCTCCCGGCTCTGGAATGCCATGCCGAAGCTGGTCGATTCCTTGCGGATATGATAGAGGGTTTCATCGCTGGCGATCTCGATGATGCGAGACAGGCTTTTTGCCTGCGCGGCCAATGCTGATTCACGGAAATAAGCACCGGCAACAAGGGACAAAAGTGAAGCAAGAATGCCGATGGCCAGAAGAATGCTGACCGTCAGCGTCTTGATGGAAATTTGTTCGATGCGCATCGGCGATTTTTTTTGGCTACTTTGCTACGGGCATTTTTTTCTCTACCCATTCTATCCATCCGCCACGGAACCAGTACACTTTTTTGTAACCCGCGTTTACAGCGGTTTTTGCCGCATTGCTGCTGCGCAGGCAGCGTTCGCCGTTGCAATAAAGCAGCATGGGGACATTTTTGTTGGCAAGGTGTATGGCCAGCGTTTCCGGAGTAGTGTCGGTGTCCAGGAGGTTGATGGCGCCCTCGATATGGCCTTTGGCGAATTCCTCGGCATGGCGTGAGTCGATGATGACCATCCTCGGGTTGGCAAGGATAAGTTCCACCGCCTGTTCGGCGCTGACGCGCGTCGTGCCTGGAACAGAATCTGGGGCGAGGGGTTTGTCAGCAAGAGCAGGGAAGGCAAAGTGCAACAGGAAAAGGGCAAGTGCGAGCCTTGATCTCATGGTCTACCTCGTGGGTTATCTTGAGCGGACAAACGATAGCATACCACCTGGAATCAGGGTGGCAAGAAGATGATGGTTTGAATCGCGTCCGTTTGACTCAGGCAGGAGTGGCCTGCCGGCGTGCCAGTCGCATTGCCAGATAAAAGCTTAATGCCACGGTAACGATCACGGCGAGGCCCGTCAGCATTTCGTGCTCCTCGCTGCCTCCGGCAATACCGGGGAATAAATATTTGGCGATGCCGAACAGGCCGACCAGGATGCTCAATCCTCCCACCGTCAGCCCCATCACCCGCGAGGCGATCCGGGCGCGCGCGTCGGCTTTGTTGATCAGGCGCGATACCCAAAGGCCGTTGAGACCGTCGGTGGTGATCATGCCGAGCATGAACACCATGCCGAGCGCTGCCGAGAACAGCCAGCCGGCCATGCTCGACGCGGTCAGTGAAAACAGCATCGTCTGGCTGAGGGTGTCGAAGGAGAAGGCGAACAGGGCGCCGACGAAAGCGATCATGGCGGGGTGGCTGGCCTGGCTCAGCCGGCCCAGCCAGCGCCCTTTCAGTCCGACCATCCGCACCACCTGGCCAGGGTCGGCCCGCAGAACTGCGGCCAGATTGGCCGCGCCCAGCGCCAGCAGGAACAGGATCGATATCCAGGCGCCAAGGTCTTCCATCCAGATCGGAATTTCCCACTTTTTGGCGACGATGCCGACCAGCACCGCCACCGCCGTGACTACAGCGCCATGGCCGAGCGAAAACAGCAGACCCGACCAGCGTGATAACCGTGGCTTGTTGTTGGCGGCGTTGAAGCGGGTCAGCCCATCGATGGTGGCGAGGTGGTCGGGGTCGAAGCCGTGCTTCATTCCAAGAGCCAGCACCAGCGCCAGCAGCGCCAGCCAGTCATTGGGCAGGTTTTCCATACCGAATCCTCTCTAAAGATTGTTAGAGCTATATCACTAAACAATTATCTTGTAATTAAAAATATATATCTTATAAATAAGATAGCAATGTCTTTTAAGAGGGGCGGGTTATGAGCGCTAACATCAAAACCAATGAAGGCGTGGATGCGGTTGAGAGCCGGCTGGGCATTTCTCGCCGCAGCTTTCTGCAGTTGTGTGCCGCCATGGCAGCCACCATGGGCTTGCCGGCAGGAGCGGATTTGGCTATCGCGAATGCCATCGTGAACAAAAAACGGCCTTCAGTAATCTGGCTGCATTTTCAGGAATGCACCGGTTGCACCGAATCCCTGCTGCGCGCCGAGCATCCCACCCTGGAAAAATTGATACTGGATGTGATCTCGCTGGATTACCACGAGACCTTGTTCGCGGCAGCCGGACACCAGGTCGAAGCGGCGCGCCGGCTGGCGATGAAGGAGAACAAGGGCAAGTATTTATTGGTCGTCGAAGGCGCGATCCCGACCAAGGACAAGGGCATCTACTGCAAGATTGGCGGCCAGACCGCGATCGACATGCTCAAGGAGTGCGCCGCTGACGCCGGTGCGGTAGTGGCTATCGGCAGTTGCTCTTCGTGGGGCGGCATGCCTTCCACCGGGCCGAATCCGACCGGCTCGTCCAGCGCCGGAGAGGTGCTGGGCAAGGTGATCCCGAATATTCCGGGCTGCCCGCCCAACCCCTATAACTTCCTGTCCACGGTGGTGCACTTCCTGACTTTCGGCAAGCTGCCCGAGGTCGATCAGCTGGGGCGTCCGAAATTCGCCTATTCGCGCCTGATTCACGACAATTGCGAACGCCGCGCCCATTTTGATGCCGGTCGCTTCGCCATGGAATTCGGCGACGAAGGCCACCGCAAGGGTTACTGTCTGTACAAGCTCGGCTGCAAGGGCCCGGAAACTTACGCCAACTGCCCGCAGATACTGTTCGGCGATGTCGGCAATGCCAGCTGGCCGGTGGGTACTGGTCATCCCTGCATCGGCTGCACCGAGAAGGGTATCGGCTTTACCAAGCCGATCCACGCCCTGTCCGATCTGAAGAACGTGGTGCCGCCACTCGGCTTCCCGCGTATTGTCGAGGAGCAGGGCTCGGGCGCCACCATCGCTTCGGTTGCGGTAGTGGCGGCGGCAGCCGGTGCGGCGGTGGGCGCGGCGGCTGCCATGGCCAAGAATCTCGGCCAGGTGACGGTGCCGCCGCCTGAAAAAGCTGACAAGACTGGGGGCAAGACAGAAACGGAGAGGGCCGAGTCATGAAACGGCGCGATTTCCTGAAAGGCGCACTGGCCGGCGGAGCCCTGCTCGCTTCAGGCTCGCCGGCCCAGGCGCGCCCCAACAAGACCATGCCGCCCGAGGCGGTCGGCCTGCTTTACGACAGCACTTTGTGCATCGGCTGCAAGGCCTGTGTGGCGGCCTGCAAGGAGGCCAACGGCATGCCGCCGGAGTTTTCCACGGTGGAGCAGTACTGGGATACCCCGCTCGATATTTCCGGCAAGACCCTCAACGTCATCAAGATGTACAAGGAGGGTAGCGGCGAAATCAAGGACAGCGAGAAGAACGGCTATGCCTTCATGAAGGTATCCTGCCTGCACTGCGTCGATCCGTCCTGCGTGTCGGCCTGCCCGGTGTCGGCGATGACCAAGGATCCGGTCAATGGCATCGTCAGCTACGACAAGGGTGCCTGCATCGGTTGTCGCTATTGCGTGGCGGCGTGCCCGTTCGGCGTGCCGCGCTTCCAGTACGACAAGGCCTTCCCGCAGATCACCAAGTGCCAGCTGTGCACCCACCGCATGAAGGAAGGCAAGTACGCCGCCTGCGCCTACGTGTGTCCTACCGGCGCTACCCTGTTCGGCAAAGTCAGCGACCTGCATGCCGAGGCCAAGCGCCGGCTGGCGCTGAAGCCTGGCGAGGACACCGAATTCCCGCGCGGCAACATGACCACCCACGACCAGTCATCCTTCCCGGCCAAGGCGGCCAAATACCTGCCGCAGATCTACGGCGAGAAGGAACTGGGCGGTACCCAGATGCTCAAGCTGTCCGCCGTGCCTTTCGAGAAACTGGGCCAGCCCACGCTGCCAGAGCGCTCCTATGCCAGCGTTTCGGAAACCATGCAGCACACGCTGTACGGCGGGCTGATGCTGCCCCTGGTGTTCCTCGGCGGGTTGACGTACATCGCCAGGCGCAACGTCAAGGATGAGGAAAATGAAAAGAATTGAACCGCAGAGGACGCGGAGGCCGCTGAGGAAAAACAGACCAAACACTTTGATTTACTCTGCGTCCTCCGCGGTGAAAGATTTTAAGAGGAGAATTTAGATGTCTGGCTCCCATTCTCACCCCGCTCCCGCTCCGCTCGGCGGTCCGCTGGTCACCCCGGTGACGGTCACCCTGGCCATCCTGGTGGCGATCGCCTTCGTCATCCTGGGCATCCGTTTCGTGCTGGGCATCGGTGCGGTGACCAATGTCAGTGACGGTTATCCTTTCGGCATCTGGATCGCCTACGATGTAGTGATCGGTTCGGCGTTCGCCTGTGGCGGCTATTCCATGGCGCTGCTGGTGTATATCTTCAACAAGGGCGAATACCACCCGATGGTGCGGCCGGCACTGCTGGCTTCCATGTTCGGCTATACCCTGGCCGGTGCCTCGGTGATCTTCGATCTGGGCCGCTACTGGAATACCTGGCACATTTTCTGGCCGGGCTATGCCCAGGTTAATTCGGTGATGTTTGAAGTGGCGGTGTGCATCACCGCCTACATCGTCGTGATGATGATTGAATTTTCGCCGGCTTTCCTGGAAAAATTCGGCCTCAAGGATATCCATAAAAAGCTCAACAAGGTGCTGTTCCTGATCATTGCGCTGGGCGTGTTGCTGCCTTCCATGCACCAATCCTCGCTGGGCTCGCTGATTGTGGTGTTCGGCAACCAGGTTCACCCGCTGTGGCAGACCCTCATGCTGCCGCTGCTGTACCTGATGACGGCGGTGATGATCGGCTTCGCTATCGTGATCTTTGAATCATGTCTTTCGGCTAGCGGTTTCAAGCGCCCGCTGGAATTGCATCTGCTCATCGGACTGTCACGCCTGATGACCGGCTTGCTGGCGGCCTATCTGGTTGTGCGGGTGGGCGACCTGGCGGTGCGCGGTGCGCTCGGATACCTATTCGAGCCCGGCATCGAGGCCTTCATGTTCTGGGTGGAAATGAGTCTGTTCGTCGCTCCTCTGATCTTGCTGTGGCACCCCGCCGCAAGGCGGAGGCCGGCCAGGCTATTTATTGCCGCTTTTTGTCTGTTGTTCGCCGGGTTTTTCCTGCGTATCAATGCCTTTCTGGTCGGTTATGAAACCGGCGCAGGCTGGCACTACTTCCCGTCGGTGCCGGAAATCATGGTCAGCGTGGGCTTGATCGCGCTGGAGATACTGGGCTACATCGTGCTGGTGCGTTACCTGCCGATTCTTCCGAAAGAAGAGAAAATCTAGGAGACAAGCATGGGAACAAGAATCACGATTGATCCGATCACACGGATCGAGGGCCACCTCCGGATAGATTGCCAGGTGGACAACGGCAAAGTCTCCAAATCCTGGGCTTCCGGCCAGATGTGGCGCGGTGTCGAACAGATCCTGCTGGGGCGCGATCCGCGCGATGCCTGGGCGATCACCCAGCGCATCTGCGGCGTATGCACCACGGTGCATGCCATCGCCTCGGTGCGCGCGGTGGAAAACGCGCTGAATCTGGAAGTGCCGCTCAATGCCCAGTACATCCGCAACCTGATCATCACAGCCCACGCCATTCACGACCACATTGTGCATTTTTACCACCTCTCCGCACTGGACTGGGTGGACGTGACCTCCGCGCTCAAGGGCGATCCGGCCAAGACGGCGATACTGGCAGAGAGCCTCTCCACCTGGAGCGGCAACAGCAAGCAGGAGTTCACCAAGGTCAAGGAGCGGCTCACCGGTTTTGTCGGCACCGGACAACTGGGTATTTTCACCAACGGCTACTGGGGGCACCCGGCGATGAAACTGTCGCCGGAAGTGAATCTGCTGGCGGTGACGCACTACCTGCAGGCGCTCGATGTGCAGCGCAAGGCGAACAAGATCGTTGCCGTTCTAGGTTCGAAAACGCCGCACATCCAGAACATGGCGGTGGGCGGCGTGGCCAACCCGATCGCGCTGGATTCGCAGTCTGTCCTGACGGTTGAGAGGTTGCTGGCGATCAAGACCTGGATCGATGAGCTGGCGGATTTCGTCAAGAATGTCTACCTGGTGGACGTGGCGGCAATCGGCGCATTTTATGCGGACTGGACCCAGATCGGTGCCGGCATCACCGATTATCTGTCGGTGCCGGATCTCCCGCTCGACACCAAGGGCACCCAATTCGCCCTGCCCGGCGGCTATATTCCCGGCGGCGACCTGTCCAAGTTCCACGCCATCAAGAGCTTCAGCGATCCGTATTTCCGCGACGGCGTCGAGGAAAGCGTCAAGCATGCCTGGTACAAGGGCGGCAAGGGCGCGCTGCACCCCTACAAGGGCGAGACCGTGCCGGAATACACTGACTTCCAGGACAACGGCAAATATTCCTGGGTCAAGTCGCCCACCTTCTACAGAAAACCGGCCCAGGTCGGCCCGCTGGCCAGGGTGCTGGCGATGGTGGCAGCCAACTACGAACCCGCCGTCAAATACGTTACCCAGACCCTCGACACGGTCAGTGCGATTGCCAAGACCAAGGTGCCGGTGGCTGCGCTGCATTCCACTATCGGTCGCCATGCCGCGCGTGCCGTGTCGTGCGCGGTGCAGGTCGACGTGCTGGGGAGCCAGTGGCAGATGCTGGTGGACAACATCGCCAAGGGCGACGTCAAAACCTTCAACAAGCCGGTATTCCCGAAAGGTGAAATCAGCGGCGTCGGTTTCCACGAAGCGCCGCGCGGGGTGCTGTCGCACTGGGTGGTGATCAAGGACGGCAAGATCGCCAACTACCAGGCGGTCGTGCCGACTACCTGGAATGCCGCGCCGCGTAACGAGAGCGATGCTATCGGGCCGTACGAGGCTTCGCTGCTGAATACTCCGGTGGCGGACCCGGAGCGCCCGCTCGAAGTGCTGCGCACGGTGCATTCGTTCGACCCGTGCCTGGCCTGCGCCGTGCATGTGCTCGACGACGAGCAGCGCGAAGTGGTCAAGGTCAAGGTGCTTTAAATGCAGTGAGGAGTAAGGGGTTAGGAGTGAGGAGGAAAGTCAAAAGCAGCCTCACTCCCGGTTTTACTCCTCACTCTTCGCTCCTCACTCGGGGCTGAATTTATGCATATCGTTGTACTCGGTGTCGGCAACATCCTGCTTTCCGACGAAGGCATCGGGGTGCGCGCGGTCGAGTCGCTCAAGCGCGAATACCGTCTGCCTCCGGAAGTGGAAGTGATCGACGGCGGCACCTCGGCGATGGAGATGCTCGACGACCTGGCCTGTGCCGACCATCTGATCATTGTCGACGCGGTGCGCAGCGGCAAGCAGCCGGGTACTATGGTGAGGATAGCCGGCGACGCTGTGCCGGTATTCTTCAAAACCAAGCTGTCGCCACACCAGATTGGTCTGTCCGACGTGCTGGCCACGCTCGTCTTGACCGGCGAGCAGCCGGGCAGCGTGACCGTGATCGGGGTGGAGCCTTACTCCCTGGCCACCGGCATGGCGCTTACACCGCAGGTCGAGGCGCTGCTGCCGAAGGTGGTGGCGCAGCTGACGGACGAGCTGCGGAAACTCGGCATGGCAGCTGAGCGCATGGCGGAGGAGGTGGCCTGATGTGCATGGCGATCCCTTCTCGTATCGTCGAACTGGCTGGCGGAATGGCCACAGTCGAGGCCTTCGGTGAGCTGCGCAGCGTCAGTCTGATGCTGATGAGCGACGGGGTGGCTCTCGGCGACTACGTGCTGGTGCAGGCCGGCGGATTCGCCTACGAGCGCGTCGAGCACCAGGTCGCGCAGGAAGCGTTGAGAATTTTTGGCCAGGTGGTCGGGGTGGTGCAGGGCTGATTGCTTGATTAAAAATCTATTGAACCGCGGAGGACGCGGAGTAAACCAGATAGGGTCAGCTGGAGGCTGTTTACTTGTATGGTAGTTCTTGTGATGCATAGGCATTTGAATTCCTCTGCGTCCTCCGCGTCCTCTGCGGTTAATCGCTGTTTGAGTTAAGATAAGCCGGTCGATATGGTCGGATTTTTTACGTATGCCCTGTGAATCTAGAAGCTAAAATCCATATCAAATTGCACTGGGATGGACGGCGCATCGACCGGGCCGAGTTGCAGCCGCGTCCGCTGGTGCGTGCCACTGAACTGGTGCGCGGCAAGACTGCCGGGCAGGCAGCGATCATCATCCCCATGCTGTTCAGCATTTGCGGCAAGGCGCAAGGCGCGGCTGCTGCGGTGGCATTGGCGTTTGCCCTGGGGGGAGAACCGGACCGGGCGGCAGAGAGGGAAAGGCTGGTGCTGGGAGAAGCGCTGCAGGAACTGCTGTGGCGCTTCCTGCTGGATTTGCCGAGGCTCATGGGCGGCCATGGCAATGCCGCCCTGCTGGCCTCATTGCGCAAGGGTCTGGCGCAGGCTGCGGCAGGCCAGAATGAAACGGTCTGGCAGGCGTTTGCCGCGCAGGCTGAAATGGCTTTGAGCCAGGTCATCCTCGGCATGAGTGTCGCCGACTGGCGGAAGTTAGCCGACCTTGAACAATTATCGGAATGGCTGCGCCGGACTGACACCGAAACCGCGTGCAATCTGCTGGAACTGTGGAACGGCGCGGGCCGCTGGGGTGACGGCAGGGCTGCCCTGATGCCAGCCGTCAGCCGTGAACGGATGCTGAACGAGGTTCTGCCCGGTCTGGATAGCGATGAGGATTTTGCTCAGCGTCCCCATTGGCAGGGTAAGGTGATGGAAACCGGATCGCTGGCGCGGATGCAGACGCATCCCGTGCTGGCGGAACTGCTGCAGCTGGAGGGGGCGTCGATTCTGGCCCGTTTTCTGGCGCGCCTGTTCGAGATGGTCGAGCTGCTCGATCGTCTGCGCCAGCCGGTGGAGCCGGGCTGGGTCCAGGGGGCGGCGCTGCGGCCAGGCATCGGCCTGGCTTGGGTACAGACTGCGCGTGGGCTGCTGCTGCACCGCGCCGAACTGGATGGGCAGGGTGGCGTGGCGGATTACCGCATCGTCGCCCCCACCGAATGGAATTTTCATCCGGCTGGCTCCTGCGCCAAGGCGCTGACAGGAAAATCCGCATCCAGAGCCGATGAAGCGCGGCGCAGTGCCGAACTGCTGGTGCAGGCGCTGGATCCCTGTGTGGCCTATATCATAGAGGTGGAGCATGCATGAGATGTCCCTCGCCGAGGGGGTGCTGCAGGTGATCGAAGACAGCGCCCGGTCCAACGGCTTTACCCAGGTGAAGACGGTGTGGCTGGAAATCGGCGAATTATCGGGGGCGGATGCTGAGGCGATGCGCTTCTGCTTCGATGCGGTGGTCAAGGGCACGCTGGCGGAGGGTGCCCGGCTGGAGATAGTCGCAACTGAAGGACAGGGGCGTTGTCTCACTTGTGGCCAAACCGTTCATATCCAGCTACGCTATGATCCATGCCCCCTGTGCGGCGGCTATCCGGTGGAACCGACCGGTGGGCTGGAGATGAAGGTCAAGGAACTGGAAGTGGAATGAACGTGTGATGAGCAATGCGTGATGAGTAACCCCCTATACTCATCACCCATTCCCCATTACCTGGAGAAAATCATGTGTACAGTCTGCGGCTGCGGTCAGGGCGAAACGAAAATCGATGGCGAAGAACATACCCATGCTTACGTTCATGCCCATGAACACAGCAGCCTGCTGCAGAGCCGCCCTCATGCTCACGCCAGCCGCATGGTTCAAGTCGAGCAGGATATTCTCTCCAAAAACAATCAGTACGCGTCCGCCAACCGCAGTCATTTCGCCGAACATGGCATCTTCGCGCTCAACCTGGTGTCGAGTCCCGGTTCCGGCAAGACCGCGCTGCTCACCCGCACCATAGAGCGCCTCAAGGGCAAGACCCGGATCGCGGTGATCGAGGGCGACCAGCAGACCAGCCTCGACGCCGACCGGATTCGCGCCACCGGCGTTTCCGCAGTGCAGATCAACACCGGCAAGGGTTGCCATCTCGATGCTCATATGGTGGGCCATGCCATGGAAAAACTGGCGCTGGCCGACGACAGCCTGCTGCTGATCGAGAACGTCGGCAACCTGGTGTGTCCAGCGGCGTTTGATCTGGGCGAAGCGCACAAAGTGGCGATCCTGTCGGTGACGGAAGGCGAGGACAAGCCGCTGAAATACCCCGACATGTTTGCCGCCGCCGAGGTAATGCTGCTCAACAAGGTGGATTTGCTGCCATATCTGAATTTCAACGTGCCTTTGTGTATCGAGTATGCGCGACGGGTTAATCCTTATATCCGCGTTATCCTCACCTCTGTGGTCAGCGACGAAGGCATGGGGGAATGGCAGGAATGGCTGGAGGCCGGCATGAAACGGGCCGCCGCGCAGAAGGCGAACGAGGTGGATGCGCTGAAGCGCCGGGTCGCCGCACTGGAGGCCGAATTGGCCGGGAAAGGCCGCTGACAACCATGCGCGCGGCACGTATCCGCGTCCGCGGCCAAGTGCAGGGGGTGGGGTTTCGCCCCTTCGTCTATCATCTGGCCCTGGAGCTGGGGTTGAGCGGGTGGGTGCTGAACGACGCCGATGGCGTGGAAATCGAGGCGCAGGGCGGCGAGGCGGCGCTGGAGGCGTTGCTGCGCCGGTTGAAAAAGGATGCGCCCGATTTGGCGCAGGTGGACGAGGTCAGCGCGGTATCTGCCGAAGTAGTGCCGCGACACGGTTTCGCCATTCTGGAAAGCCGCTCCGGCCATGCCCATACCGGGATCACGCCCGATGCCGCCACTTGCCCGGCTTGCCTTGCCGATATTCTCGATCTCGCTAATCGGCGCTACCGTTACCCCTTCACCAATTGCACCCACTGCGGCCCGCGCTACACCATCACCCGCCATCTGCCCTACGATCGCCCCAACACCAGCATGGCGAAGTTTGTTCTGTGTCCGGCCTGTCGGCTCGAATACGACGATCCGCTGAACCGTCGCTTTCACGCCCAGCCTAACGCCTGTTCGGTGTGTGGGCCTCGCCTAGTCTTGCTGGAAGCGGATGGGCAGCAGATCGTGAGCGACGACCCTATTTCCGAAACGGTGCGCCGCCTGCGCGCCGGGCAGATCCTGGCGATCAAGGGTATCGGCGGCTTTCACCTGATGTGCGATGCGCGCAATGCCGACGCCGTGGCACGCCTGCGCCAGCGCAAGCAGCGCGAAGAAAAACCCTTCGCGGTGATGCTGGCGGGCATCGCTTCGCTCGCGCCATGGGTCGTTTTCAGCGAGGACGAGCGGCAACTGCTGGAGACGCACGAGCGGCCCATCGTGTTGTTGCAGAAACAGCCAGGATGCGACGCGGCCATGCCCGGTGTGGCGCCCGGCATGGCCGAACTGGGCGTGTTGCTGCCCTATACCCCGCTGCATTTTTTGCTGTATCACGAGGCGGCTGGCCGACCAGCGGGGACAATGTGGCTTTCCGCACCGCAGGATCTGGCGCTGGTCTGTACCTCGGCCAATCCCGGCGACGAGCCGCTGGTGACTGGCAACGATGAGGCGCTTTCCCGCTTGGCCAGGATTGCCGACGCATTTGTGATGCATGACCGCGATATTGTGGTGGGTTGCGACGATAGCGTGGTGAGACTCAACAAAGAAACTCCCTCGCCCCTTTGGGGAGAGGGCAGGGGTGAGGGGGCCGCCACCGTAGCCCCTCATCCCAACCTTCTCCCCAGAGGGGAGAAGGGGCAAGCGGCACTGGCGCGGGTTGGTTTTATTCGTCGCGCCCGAGGCTACACTCCACGCGCCATTAAGTTGCCGCAGGCGGGGCGCTCGGTGCTGGCTTGCGGTGGCTGGTTCAAGAACACTGTCTGCCTGACTCGCGGCGATGAAGCTTTTCTCTCGCAGCATATCGGTGACCTCGATAACGCCGCAACTTGCCGCTCGCTGGAGGATACGGTGCAGCACCTGATGGGCGTGCTGGAAATCGAGCCGGAGGTTGTTGCTCATGACTTTCACCCGGATTTTTTCAGTACCTCCTTCGCGGTAGATTTTGCGCGGCAGCGCGGTATTCCTGTGCTCGCCGTGCAGCACCATCACGCCCACATTGCTGCGGTGATAGTCGAGCATGGGTTGACCGAACCCTTGTTGGGGCTGGCGCTGGATGGGGTAGGCCTGGGAACGGATGGCGCTGCCTGGGGCGGCGAGTTGCTGCGGGTGGATGGGGCGCATTTTGAACGCTTGGGTCATCTGAAAGAATTGGCGCTGCCCGGCGGTGACATCGCCGCACGCGAACCCTGGCGCATGGCGGCGAGCGCCCTGCACGCTATGGGCCGGGGCGAGGAAATTGAGCGACGGTTTGCCGTGCCGGCTGCAAGCGCGGTGCGGCAGATGCTGGAACAGAATTTCAACAGTCCGCTCAGTTCGAGTTGCGGTCGTCTGTTTGATGCCGCCGCCGGATTGCTCGGCGTGCGCCAGATCGCCGCCTTTGAAGGTCAGGCGGCGATGTTGCTGGAAGGCGTGGCCGAACGTCACGGGCCGGTTGAGCCGATGGAGCAGGGCTATACTGTGCAGGATGGCGAGCTGAATTTATTTCCGCTGCTTGCCGCGCTGGCTGAAATTGACGATGCCAGTTATGGCGCCGCGTTGTTTCATGCCACCCTGGCCGATGCGCTGGCGACATGGGTGGAGGATGGAACCGAAAGAACCGGACTTGAGTGTGTGGCTTTTGGCGGAGGGTGTTTCCTCAACCGGCTGGTGAGCGCTGCACTTGCCGCTCGCCTGGGGCAAGCGGGTGCGAAGGTGTACCGTGCCTGTCAGGCTCCGACCAATGATGGCGGGCTGGCGCTGGGGCAGGCCTATATTGCGATGATGGAGTGAATTATGTGCTTGGCAATCCCGGCGCGAGTCGCCGAGCTACTCGATAACGATAACGCTGTGGTCGAACTGGGCGGCGTGCGCAAGGAAATTTCGCTGGCGCTGGTGGATGGTGTGGTGGTGGGCGATTACGTCATCGTGCACGTCGGCTATGCGCTCAACCGGCTTGATCCGGAAAAGGCGGCCAAGACCCTGCAACTGTTCGCCGAAATCGGGTTACAGACAATATGAAATACATCGACGAGTTCCGTGACGGCGAACTGGCGCGCAAGCTGGCTGCCGATATCAAGCGCGAGGTGCATCCGGATAAAAACTACGGGCTGATGGAGTTTTGCGGCGGCCATACCCACGCCATTTTCCGCTATGGCGTGCAGGGCTTGCTGCCCGATAACATCAACATGATCCACGGCCCCGGCTGCCCGGTTTGCGTGCTGCCGATCGGCAGGGTGGATAGCGCGATTGCGCTGGCACGCAGGCCTGATGTGATCTTGTGCTCTTACGGCGACATGTTGCGCGTGCCCGGCTCCGACCGTGTAAGCCTGCTCAAGGCCAAGGCGGGCGGTGCGGATGTGCGCATGGTCTATTCCAGCGCCGATGCGCTGAAAATCGCGCAGGAAAACCCGGATAAACAGGTGGTCTTCTTCGCCATCGGTTTTGAAACCACGACGCCTCCTACGGTGGTGGTGATCCTGCAGGCAGAGGCGCTGGGCCTCGCCAATTTCACGGTATTTTCCAACCACGTGCTGACTCCCGCCGCCATCACTGCCATCATGGGGAGCGGCGAGGCCAGGGTGGATGGCGTGGTCGGCCCGGCGCACGTTTCTACCGTGATCGGCAGCCGGCCCTACGAGCCGTTTGCAGCGCAATATCATATGCCGGTGGTGATCGCCGGTTTCGAACCGCTGGACGTGATGCAGGCGATCCTGATGCTGGTGCGCCAGCTTAACGAAGGCCGCGCCGAGGTGGAAAATGAATTCACCCGCGCCGTCTCCCGTGATGGCAACCTCAAGGCGCAGGGCCTGGTGGCGGAGGTGTTCGAACTGCGCAAGACCTTCGAGTGGCGCGGCCTGGGATGGGTGCCTGACAGTGGTCTGCAAATCCGGGAGAAATATGCGGCTTACGATGCGGAAAAACGTTTCGAATTGCCTTATCAGTCGGTGGATGACCACCCGGCATGCGAATGCAGCGCCATCATTCGCGGCGTGAAGAAACCGCTCGACTGCAAAGTGTTCGGCACGGTGTGCACGCCGGATAACCCGATAGGATCATGCATGGTGTCTAGCGAAGGGGCATGCGCGGCTTATTACACTTATGGGAGGTACACAGGCGCATGAGTAATGTGAAACGCGGCTACATCCGCCCTCTCGACCTGAAGCACGGCCATATCGACATGACCCACGGCAGCGGCGGTCGTGCCATGGCGCAGTTGATCGAGGAGCTGTTTCTTGCCGCTTTCGACAACGAATTCCTGCGCCAGATGAACGATCAGGCAAGCTTCCCTGTCCCCGCCGGGCGCATGGTGATGGCCACCGACAGCCATGTGGTCTCGCCGCTGTTTTTCCCCGGCGGCGACATCGGCTGTTTGTCGGTGCATGGCACCATCAACGACGTAGCCATGGCGGGCGCGGTGCCGCTTTATCTTTCCGCCAGTTTCATTCTGGAGGAAGGTTATCCGCTTGCTGATCTTGCACGCATTGTTGAGTCCATGGCCAGCGCATCCAGAGAGGCTGGTGTGCCCATCGTTACCGGCGACACCAAGGTGGTGGAGCGCAACAAGGGCGATGGCGTATTCATTACGACCACCGGGGTGGGAGTGGTGCCGCATGGGGTGAATATTTCCGGCGACCGCGCCCGTCCGGGAGATGCGATCATCGTCAGCGGTACGGTCGGTGACCACGGCGTGGCGATTCTTTCGGTGCGGGAGAATTTGAGTTTCGGCACTTCAATCCAGTCGGATACTGTCGCTCTGCATGGGCTGGTCGCGGACATGGTCGCGGCGGTGCCCGGCATCCACACGCTGCGTGACCCCACTCGCGGCGGGCTTGCTACCACCCTCAATGAAATCGCGCGCCAGTCGGGAATTGGCATGATGCTGCGCGAAACCGACTTGCCGGTTCGCACCGAGGTCAGGGCGGCGTGTGAGTTTCTGGGTCTCGATCCGCTTTATTCCGCCAACGAAGGCAAGCTGGTTGCCATTTGCCGGCAAGAGGATGCGAGTGCGTTGCTAGGGGCGATGCGCGCTCACCCACTGGGGCAGGATGCGGCGGTGATCGGCGAGGTGGTCGAGGATGATCACCGTTTCGTGCAGATGGAAACCGCCTTTGGCGGGCGGCGTATCGTGGATTGGTTGACGGGGGAGCAACTGCCCCGGATTTGCTGAAAGTGTGGGTCTCCGTTCGACCCATATGCGACAGTGGCGCTTTGCGGAAGCAGACTTTCATTTGCAACCCACAAACAAAAACAGCGACCCAAAGGCCGCCGTCATCATAAACAATAAAGCTTATTAAGCAACTTTACGCCGCGCCACACCTACCAACCCCAGAAGGCTAGACCCAAGCAACCAAGCTGCTGCAGGCAGTGGAACTGGTGCCGCAAGCGGGTCTTGGCCCTCTAGCCCGACCGTCACACGGATACCCTGAAAAGGACCATTTTGCATAATGCCTTGTCCTACCATATAAGCTAAACCAGTGTGGTAGTCCATAATGTTTCCCGCTGCAATAACCGTGGTCCCAGGCGACCAGTTTCCATTGGCATCGTTAAAACCTCCTGATACATAGGAATAAGAGGCTGAAGTGGATAATGGCATGATCCCAAGGTCCATTCCGATGTTTCCGTTCCAGTCTGCGTATAAGTGAGTATTAAGCGTCCACTGGCCTTGAGTACTGTCACTGTTATCAATCAGCGTTCCAGTGGCTTGACCATTGAGGTAAATAGAGACTGGTGCGCCAAATAAATTTGCAGTTGACCCAATCTCATAATGGTTGAAATTGGCATTCAGTATTGAAGTTCCTTGCCCTGGTCCGACATGGTCAAATTGTGAAGCAGTGAATTGGATCTGCTTGCCAGTTGTGTTAAGCACCTTGCTCACTACGGAAATCGCGCCACCGTTCCCGTCTGGGCTGTCTACATTGAACCAGCCGCCTAATAAATACATGGAGAAATTGTTGATAGGCTGAGAAAAATCGCCAGGAACATTCAACCAATTCGTACCACATCCTGAGCTAGGGCAAGTCGCTGCATTAGCGCCAGTGGTGGCAAGCAGGCCAGCGCTGAGGGTGACGGCAAGTAGCAGGGTTTGTGTGATTTTCATGTGGCACTCCAGTTTTAAGTTGGTTTCTTATTGGATCTTTGATATTTGCCGTCTTTTGCTCGCCATCAAGGTGGCTTGGAATAATTACTTTGGCATAAAGCAGTATTCATGCCATACGATATGACAATATCAATACCATTATGATTATTATGGACTTTGGATTGAATCATGAAAAAATAATGATGAATTCCGATGAAAGCAAGAAGGCGAATGTAAAGTTATTCGACAAAATGCTCAACCTTCGTGTGAGTGTCCGCAACGGAGCAAATTCTCATCCGACCGCAGATGGCACAGCGCAGACGAAGACCAAGATTAATTCTGAAAATAGGATGCCTATTTTTGAAAGCGATTAGCCTTCAATGAGCTTTCTGACCACGGCATTGAAGGGGGATATCCACTCCGCCGCAAACTGGTTGTCGCAGGCATTCACTTCCGCGATGGCGCGCAGCATCGAACGGCCATGGCCGCGATGAGTATGCTTCAGCATCACGGATTCAAAAGCGTCAGCGATTGCCAGAATTTTTGCTCCCGGGCAGATGGCATCTGATTTCAGGCCCGCCGGGTAACCCGCGCCATCCGGCATTTCATGGTGCTGTGCCACTATTGCGGCGGCGGGTTTCCAGCCCTCCATCCGCTCCAGCAGTCCTGCTCCGTAACTGGGGTGCGCGTGCAGGGCCTTCTTGTCATCCTCGTTAAGCCGCCCCAGTTTGTTCAGCCACATGCCTTCGGGCAGGAACATCATTCCGACGTCGTGCATGTAGACTGCGGCTTCCAGTTGTACCGGGTCGACCGGTTTGTTCGCTGCCTTGTTGGTGTCAAGGGCAAGGCGAAGAATCCGGGCGCTGCGCCCCTGAAAGTGGTTCGAGCGGTTTTCGAATTGCTGCGCCAGCAAGCGAAAGAAGCGCAGGTCCGTGGCAATGCTTTCCTGGCTGCGCGAGATCGCCGATTTTTGCGGTGTGCCGCGCAACGTCGCCAGGGTGGGGCGAAAGCCGGTGACTGATTCGATGACGCCGCTGATGGCGGCGTCGAGTTGGTCTTGCGGGGTCTGGCTTAATGTTTCCAGCCCTTGCACCAGTTTGACGAGTTGCAATTGGGTCACGGGTTTTCCCGCAGCCACTGCTTCCACCGCCAATTCCAGGCGATCTATCGTCAGCAGGATGATTTCGCCGAGCAATTCGGTGAAGCGCAGTTTGCCGGTGCGCAGGTGTCCCATCAGGGTTTCGAGTGGATGGCTGATGATGACGCCCATTTCCACATTGCACAAGGCGGCGTCGCCTTTGATGTTGTGCAGGATGCGAAACAGATTGTCGATGATTTGCCTGTCGTCAGGCGATTGTTTGAGCCGGGCCACGTCCTGCTCGATTTTTGGGGCGAGGTCGGCCAGGTCTTCCAGGTAGTCATTCAGCGCCTGGCGGTCGATGATTTTCGGTTGGGTAAGAGCTTGAGGATCGGCCATTTTGACTCTCTATTCAGTATTTGATGCTGGCGACGGTTAATATAACGGGTAGGCTGCGCCTATCGACTACAATGCTTAATGCACGTGCGTAACTGTCAGTTTTTTGGAACACTCCGATGTTTATTTTAAAAAATACAATAAAGTTATGGCGCTAGGTTAAAGACATGTAGTATAAATTTAGATACACTCTTTAGTGACTTGTTTATAAATCATACATATGGCACCTGCCGCCTCACAATTGATCCAGAGTCTGGAGACCTCGAACCTTCCCTCCTTGCCGCACGTGTTGTTGCGGGTGCTGGATGCGTGCAATCGCAACGAGACGTCGCTTAGGGCAATTGCGGAAATCATCAACAAGGATACCGCGCTCAGTTCCAAGGTCATCGGCGCGAGCAGTTCCGCCCTGTTCGGCAAACCAAACAATATAACGACATTCGAGCAAAAGCTGATCATGCTTGGCCTTGATATGGTCAGAACCATTGCCATCAGCTCTTCGGTCTACCAGGTTTTCAGCAATATCAGCAGCAGTCCGGAGTTCGACCTGAAATCCTTTTGGGGCCGGTCGCTGACCTCTGCCACCCTGGCCAAGCTTATCGCCCAGGAAATCGCTTATCCCCATCCGGAGGAGGCGTATCTCACCGGGCTTCTGCTCGACGTAGGCCAACTGGTGTTGTGGAGCAACTTTCCCAAACAGTATGCCACGCTATCCGCCGATGTCGTGGATGATGTCCAGCTCATGCAGCGTGAAACAGAAGAAATCGGCAGTAATCATTGCGAAGTGGGTGCATGGCTGGCGGGCAGCTGGCATTTGAATTCCTTCATGGCGGATGCGGTGCTCTATCACCATGTGTTGGCAGCAAGGGTCGCCGATGCGCACCCGTTGATCAGAATTGCGCATGTGGCCAACAGCTTGAGCCTGGCCAGCCCCGATGACGAGGAGAGGCTGGCGGATGGGGCCGCGCTGTTGGGAATCACGCTGGAAGACTCCCGGCGGATGATGGACACGGCCAGGGGTTTGGTCACCGAGATTGCACAGTCTCTGGATATCGAGATCGACACGGGAGCCGGTGTTGCGGAAGATGGCGCCACGGCCGAAAAGCCGGATCGGGACAAATTCCGCCAGAAAAGAATGCAGCTTGCCCTGGAGGTGCGTGACATTGCTCTAGTTGACGGGATCGCGCTGGGCGTTACTTCTGCGCCGCCCTCACTGGATGGCATTCTGCTGGCTATTCAGCGCTCGCTGTATATTCTGTTTGGCTTTCAGAATAGTGTTTTTTTCCTTCGCGACCAAGAAACTGGCGCGCTTCATGGGAAGAGCCTGGCCTGGCAGCAAGAGCTGGTCAATGAGATGGTTATCCCCTCGAAGAAGGGAAACAGCATTGTCACTGATGTGCTGTTCACTCGGTCAGCCGATAGTTCATTCGCCGCAGCGGGGAATGGAGCTTTATCCGTTTTGGACGACCAGATTGCACGGTTGATGCGGGTAGAAGGGTTTTACTGCCAGCCCCTGATTGTCCAGGATGTCGTTGTTGGCGCCATGTTGTTCGGCCTTGCCAGGGTTCAGCTGCCGCAGGCGGAAAAGCAGCGCAAGCTGATTTCGATGTTCGCCCAGCAGGCCGCTCAGACACTGGCCGCATGGCATGTGGCCAACGAGCAGGTGCAGCGCATCGAATTCGAAGCGATGTCAGCCTCGCGGGCCAAGGCCCGGCAGATGGTGCATGAGGCCAACAATCCACTCAGTATCATAAAAAACTATATCAAGTTGTTGGGAATGAAGTTGCCGCAGGAAGACTCGGCCCAAGGAGATTTGGCGATCATCAGGGAAGAAATTGATCGTGTCGCCAAGATTATCCGGCAAGTGTCGGAAGCTGCCGAGGCCTATGCCAATCCGCTGGAGGAATTGAGCGTCAACGGCGTAATTCAGGATCTTTACAAGATATTCCTTGAGGCCCTGTTTGTGCAACATCATGTTGCCGTGCAGACTAAGCTTGACCCATCGCTGCCCGTTATCGTGACCGACCGGGACAAATTGAAGCAGGTGCTGATCAACCTCATGAAGAACGCGGTGGAGGCCATGCAGGAAGGTGGGCTGCTGATTATTTCCACGCGCGGAAACATCATGCGCGACGGCAACGAATATGTCGAGATTTCGCTCGTGGATAATGGACCCGGAATCCCCGCGCACATCATGGCGGATCTGTTCAAGCCGGTTTCCAGCACCAAGGGGAAAGGGCACGCGGGCCTGGGCCTGTCGATTGTGAAGAACCTGGTCGACGAATTAAAAGGCAGGATCTTCTGCCAGAGCAATGAAATATCGGGTACGGCTTTTCATATACTTTTACCCGTTACGGCAACGGTGGTGTTGATGGATAGGTGATTCGTCGCCTTTTGGCTCGCTCCGTATTCCAACAGTTATGGAATACGGAGCTGGCGAGGATGCAGAATGATGGAGTTTTAACTATGAGTGTCGCATTGGCCAAACAACCCTTGATATTGGTTGTAGATGATGAGCTGCATCTGCGCAACAGCCTGAGCGCCCTGCTTGGCCTTCATGGTTTCGCGGTCGTAACCGCAGATGGCGGGCGTGCGGCTATCGAGCTTCTCCAGAGTCAGCAATTTGACCTCGTTCTGCTGGACCTTTTCATGGCGGATGTGGACGGACACCAGGTCATGGACTTCATCACCGATCAGCAGCTCGACCCGTGCGTCATTGTCGTCAGTGGCGATGTTTCGATCGACTCCGCCATTAGCGCCCTGCGCCGTGGCGCCTGCGACTTCCTGCGCAAACCCTACGAGCCGGACGAGATGCTGCTGAAGGTCGAGAATACCCTTATCAAGCGCCGCCTGGAAAAAGAAAACAAAGCCATGAACCGTCAGTTGGGGGAGTCGGAGCGTTGGTATCGTTACATGGTGAACAGCTCGCCGGACATCATCTATACGCTGGATGCCAATGGCCGCTTCACCTTTCTCAACGACCGCGTGGAGCCGTTGCTGGGCTATCGCAAGGAAAGCCTGATCGGTCAGCATTATTCGACTCTGATTTATCTCGAAGATCTGGAATCTGCCTGTTATATCCTGAACGAAAAGAGGGTTGGCGATCGTGCTTCCCGAAATATGGAACTCAGGGTTCGTCACAATACCGAGTCAAAGTTGCTTACCCTGGAGTTCAGTTCTTTCGGCATGTACGAGGAAAGTCGGACAGATCAGCCTGCAAGGCATGTGGGTACTTATGGGGTGGCGAAGGATGTCACCGAAAGAAAGAAGGCTGAACAGATTATCAGCTACCAGGCCTATCATGACCAGCTCACCGGGCTTGCCAACCGTGTGTTGTTCAAGGATCACCTGGATCTGGCGATTGCCCAGGCCAAACGTAACAAGAAAATGCTGGCCGTGATGTTCCTGGATATGGATCGCTTCAAGGTGGTCAACGACACGCTGGGCCATGTCATCGGCGATAGCCTGCTGAAAAAAGTGGCGTCGCGGCTCAAGAGCTGTTTGCGCGAGGGGGACACGCTGGCTCGTCAGGGTGGGGACGAGTTTACGCTTCTTCTTCCCCAGATAGATGATCGGGAAGATGCCATACGAACGGCGGAGAAAATGATCAAGTCGTTTGATGTCCCATTCCAGATCGACGGGCACGAACTCTATGTCTCAATCAGTATCGGTATCGCGCTCTACCCTGCGGACGGGGAATCCATAGACGCCCTCATCAAGAACGCTGACATTGCCATGTATGACAGCAAGGCGAAAGGCAGGAATCGTTTCCAGATCTACTCCGGCAAGATGAATGTGTCGTTTGCCGAAAAGCTCTCGATTGAAATGCAGATGCGGAAAGCGATCGACAGGCAGGAGTTCCGGGTTTTTTACCAGCCTCAGATCAGCGTCAGCACGGGCAGGATTTCCGGCATGGAGGCGTTGGTGAGGTGGTCGTCGCCTCTTCATGGCAGCCTGTCACCGTTGGAATTTATTCCGCTGGCAGAAGAAACCGGCCTGATTCTGTCGATCGGCGAGTTTGTGCTGAAGTCCGCCTGCAAACAGGCCGTGCAGTGGAAAAATTCCGGTCTGCCGCCGCTGCGAATGGCTGTTAATATTTCTTCCCATCAGATAGAACAAGATGGATTCTGCGATTACATCTCGCAGTTGTTGCAGGAGTGCCAGATGGACGGTTCGATGCTTGAGCTGGAGGTCACTGAAGGCGCGCTGCTGAACGATGGCGAGCATATCATTGCAAAACTTAAGATGCTCGCAAGCATGGGAATAAAGATCGCGCTGGATGACTTCGGCACCGGTTATTCGTCTTTGAGCTACCTGCAAAAATTCCCTATCGATACCATCAAGATCGATCAGTCTTTTGTGCGCGGGCTTCCCGGCGATCCGAACAATGTTTCTATCGTGACCGCGATTTGCGCGATGGCGCAGGGGCTCAAGATGAATCTGATCGCAGAAGGTGTGGAAACAACCGAACAGCTCAGATTTTTGCATTCACTCAATTGCAACGAAGCGCAGGGATTCCTGTTCAGCAAGGCGCTGCCCGGCAACGAAATTACCGGGCTATTGATGAGAAATGGTCCGCTGGTGCAACCTGCGTTGTATCTTGACCAAACTGGATCACACCTCCAGTATAAGGTCGGCTAACTGGGCGCTAGCAGCCTGTCGGGCTTGAAGAATCGAAGCGAAAATTCGGCTGGGCGAGGACAGATTTTGCTGGTTTTGCAGGTCAATAGTCATTCTATTGACCAAAAAAGCGGCAAAATATGGACCGGCCAGGCGGATTTGCAGCCGATTTCCTTTAAGCCCGACAGGCTGTTAGGCAAAGCGCTCGAGCAGATATTGGATGATATCGGAAGACTCGTACATCCACTGGCTATTGCCCTGTTCATCCGTAATTTTCAGGCAAGGCACCTTGATCTGCCCCCCGCCCTGCAATAACTCTTCGCGATTCTGTTGATCTTTTTGCGCATCACGTAGTTCGATGTTCAGCGACAAGCGACGCATCTCCCTCCGCACTTTGATACAGAAGGGGCAAGTCCTGAATTGATAGAGGATCAGCCCGTGGCATTGCAGGTCGATCTGGCGCTGCTTTTCGGGTTGGCGAACAATGCCCTTCGGCGTGGTCGCGATCTCCCAAAGCAGAATGAAAGGGCCGATGACGACTCTCAGGCTGCGAAAGAAAGTTCTGAAGACCCATTTCATGGCTTATTACCCAATGCTGAAAGAGGATTTAGACTGCGGAGCACCCAAATGAAAAGGGCCTGCATTGCTGCAAGCCCTTAAGTATTTCTTGGTAGGCCGTGCCAGATTCGAACTGGCGACCAACGGATTAAAAGTCCGCTGCTCTACCGGCTGAGCTAACGACCCCCGAAAAACAGCGATTATGCCGTGGCATGAGTCTTCTGTCAAGCACGAGGCCCCGTCCAGCGGGGCCTCGTGCTGTTAATGCCTTGCACAATCAAGCTTCCTGCATCATTTTCCAGTACTGATATTTCATTGTTGAGGCGCTGCCTGCAATGATGGCCAGCAGGGTGATAATGGAGCCGACCGCGAGAGTGGAAACGCCGGTTACCCCTTGGCCGATGGTGCAGCCCATCGCCAGTACGCCGCCGAAACCCATCAGGATGGCGCCAACGAAGTGATTGAAAAAGTCCTTCGCCGAAACGAACCACTCGATGCGGAAGCTTCTGCTGATCAGAGACCATAGCAAGGATCCGAGGATGACGCCGGCAACCGACATGACGCCGAAAGTCAGCGCAGTGAGCTTGAATCCGGCCATCGCGTAGCCGAAAGTCTGGCCCATGGGGTTGATGAAGGTGAAGGATTGAGTCGAGAGTGGCCGGCTGTCTGCGGGTTTCAGCTCTTCCGGTTTGGCGTACATGTCCCATTGTTCGGCAACGAAGTTTTGCAGGGAGAAGGACTGTCCGTCTGCGCTCACCATCACGTTGCTGGTAATGTACCATGCTGCCAGCACGGCCAAGCCCACTGTCAGGCCGCCCAGGATGTTGTCGAAGTTGCTGCGGAAGTCGGCGGATATGAAGGCAAAGCCGATGAGCGCCAGTGCAAGCAGGACACCGATCGCTATCCGTGGAGTTGCCGCGTTGCCGCTGCCGGCGACGATTGCGCCCAGATCTTGATTGGTTTGCAGGGTGACGGCAAGCGGGCGTATCCAGTCGTAGAACAGCACGGTAAACAGCGTCTTGTCCGAGCCCGGAAATGGATTGATCATGTAGTAGGCGATGATCGCGATGATGGCCAGGACCATGATGGACTTGAGGTTGCCGCCGCCGATGCGGATCAGGGTTTTGTTGCCGCAACCGGAGGCGAGCGTCATGCCGATGCCGAACAATAGTCCGCCCAGCAGGTTTTCGGCCCAGACTAGTTGGCTTGCGCGGTAAGGAGGGAAAGTGGAGGCAAGTTTGACGAGGCCACTGGCCTCGAGGATCGCTACGCCCAGCATCGCCACCGCAATTGCAAATAGCCAGGCACGGAGGCGACCTGTGTCGCCCATGTTGACCCAGTCTGAAACCGCGCCCATGGTGCAGAAATTGGTTTTGTTTACGAATGCGCCCATGACCAAGGCGATGCCAAAGGTGGCCCAAAGAAAAAACGATTGAGCTTGCGCAAAGCTTTCAAAGACCATTTGTTTATCCTTTTGTCGGGTTATTTACTTGTTTGATTCTATAGTTAAATACAATATATAGACATAGTCTGTTCGTACTAAATTTAGCTATTCGTTTCAAGCCGGTAGCGGGTGGGGTCAGTAATGCCGGCGCTGGAAAATCCCTGGCGGCGCAAACGGCAGGAATCGCAGGTTCCGCAGGCTGATCCGTCCTCTCCGGCCTGGTAACAGGAAACGGTGAGGCGGTAGTCCACGCCCAGTGCAATACCACGTCGGACAATGTCCGCTTTTGAGAGTGCGACCAGGGGGGCGCGAATGCGCAGAGCGTTGCCTTCGACGGCGTATTTCGTGGCAAGGTTGGCCATTTTTTCGAAGGCTTCGAGATATTCAGGGCGGCAATCCGGGTAACCCGAGTAGTCCACCGCATTGGCGCCGATGAAGATGTCGCGGCTGCCCAAGACTTCCGCCCACGCCAGCGCGAGCGACAGCATGATGGTGTTGCGTGCCGGGACGTAGGTAACGGGGATGCCGGCGGATGGTGCCGTCGGCACGGCAATTTTTTCGTCGGTCAGAGCTGAGCCGCCGAATGCTGTCAAATCAAGTTTTATCGTGCGCTGCTCGCTGGCCCCCAGTGCGACGGCAACACGTTGTGCAGCTTCCAGTTCAGAGCTGTGGCGCTGACCGTAATCCAGGCTCAGACAATAGCAGGCGTATCCCTCGCTGCGGGCGATGGCGAGAGTGGTGGCGGAATCCAGTCCGCCCGACAGGAGTACAACTGCTTTTTTCAAGATGACATTCCCCTCAGTGGTGTTCAATTCTACACTTAGCCCTTCCGGTTTTGAATCAAACCAGAAAAGCGATAAAATCGCCTCTTTTTGCAGGAAACCCATATGATCTGGAAGCCCAATGTCACCGTGGCGGCAGTGATCGAGCAAGATGGAAAATTCCTCATGGTAGAGGAAGAAACTGGTGAGGGCATACGCTTCAATCAGCCTGCCGGCCACTGGGAAGCGGATGAGACCTTGGCGCAGGGCGCGGCTCGCGAAGCGCTGGAAGAAACCGCTTATCATTTCACGCCGGAGTGGTTGCTGGGCGTTTATCGCTGGCATCACCCCCGCAAGGATATTACTTACCTGCGCTTTGCCTTTGTCGGGAGCGTGCATGGGCACGAGCCGCATCGACAGCTGGATAGCGGTATTTTGCGCGCGGTGTGGTTGAGTCAGGAAGAAATCCGGGCTACTGCGGAGCGTCACCGCAGTCCGCTGGTGCTTCAGTGCATTGAGGATTATCTGGCCGGTACACGTTACCCTCTGGAACTGGTTACCCATTTTTCCTGATGCGGGCGTGGCTGGCTTTATTGGTGTTGTGTTTCGGTCTGGCCGCACAGGCCGACGAAGTCAGCATCTGCTACAACTATGACTGCGCCATTACCGCCCGGGTTGATCTTCGGACGTACCAACTGCGCGCGGCCAGAAGATTGTTGCTACGGGCAACGGATGCTGTCGAGGAACGCGAGGCGATCTCCCTGGTGATCGGACTGTTCGAAGTCATTGCGGGTCGGCAGGCTCCGACCTGGGCCGACAAGGGGCGCAACGTGAACGATGATGGTGTGGATGGGCGGATGGATTGCATCGATGAATCTTACAATACCACCAGCTACTTGAATCTACTTGAAAGTAAGGGCTGGCTTAAATTCCATCTTGCTTTGAAATCAATGAAGAGGGCGCCGCTCCTGGTGAACGATCACTGGGCGGCGCGTATCGCGGAGAAAAAAACTGGCCGGGAGTTTGCGGTGGATTCCTGGTTTTTCGACAACGGACAACCGGCATTCGTGGTGCCGCTGGAAGAATGGCTAGCTGGAGCTGAACCCAATGAAGAATAAGCGAGTGGTAGTAGGCATGTCGGGTGGGGTGGATTCCGCTGTCGCCGCGTTGCTGCTGAAGCGGCAGGGGCATGATGTCGTCGGGCTGTTCATGAAGAACTGGGAGGATGACGACACCGAAGACGGCTATTGCCCAGCCAAGCAGGATTTCATGGACGTGCTGGCGGTGGCCGACAAAATCGGTATCGAGGTCGAGGCGGTGAATTTTGCCAAGGAATATCGCGAGCGGGTGTTTGCGCTGTTCCTGCGCGAATACCAGGCCGGTCGCACCCCCAACCCGGACGTGCTGTGCAACTCCGAAATCAAGTTCAAGGCTTTTCTCGATCATGCCATCGCGCTTGGCGCCGACAAGATCGCCACCGGCCATTATGCCCGGGTGCGGGAGCGGGCTGGGCTGTTCGAACTGCTCAAGGCGGAAGACGGCAGCAAGGACCAGAGCTATTTTCTGCACCGCCTCAACCAGGCGCAGTTGTCCCGGACCCTGTTCCCGCTGGGTGAGATATACAAGCGCGAGGTGCGCGACATCGCCCGCGAGGCCGGTTTGCCAGTTCATGCCAAGAAGGATAGCACCGGCATTTGTTTCATCGGTGAGCGCCCGTTTCGCGAATTCCTGTCGCGCTACCTGCCGAAGCAACCGGGCGACATGGAAACGCCGGAAGGAAAAGTGGTGGGGCGGCACGAGGGGTTGGCCTATCATACCATCGGCCAGCGCCAGGGGCTGGGTATCGGCGGGCAGGGCGAGCCGTGGTTCGTCGCCGGCAAGGATATGGCGCGCAACGTGCTGATCGTCGTGCAGGGGCATGACCATCCCGCCTTGTTCAGTAAAGCTCTGGTCGCCGCTGATTTGTCCTGGGTGTCAGGGTGTGCGCCCCATACGGATTGGGTTTATGCCGCCAAGATTCGCTACCGTCAGGCAGATGCGCCTTGCTGCATCAGTCATATTGACAGCGAAAGCTGCGAGATTGATTTCGCCCAGCCACAATGGGCCGTGACGCCAGGGCAGTCGGTGGTGGTGTATGAGAGCGAGGTGTGTCTGGGGGGCGGGATAATTCAATAGTGCTAAATCTCTAGTAGGAGCGGGCTTGCCCGCGATAATGCCATTTCGCGGGCAAGCCCGCTCCTACGGTTAAGCGGTAGGCGGCAGGGTGTCCTTGAAAGACGGGCGCTGTGACAGTTTGTCAGCGAGGCGGGCCAGCACCGGGTGATCCTTGCGCCATTCGATCTCGGGAAAGCGCAGGTCGAGGTAACCCAACGCGCAACCGGCGGCGATGTCGGACAGATTGAAAAACTCGCCGGTGCACCAGTTTTTGTCGCCCAGTTCTTCTGTCATCGCTTCGAGACCGCGGTACACCTTCTGCTCCTGGCGCACGATCCATTCCGGGCTTTGCTGCTCTTGCGGACGTTTCTTCTCGACAAAAATGGCGGCGGCGGCGTCGGAGATGCCGTCAGCCAGCGCTTCCCAGCGGCGTACGGCCAGACGCTGGCGGCTGTCCTTGGGAATCAGCTGTGATACCGGGCTGACCGTGTCGAGATATTCGACGATCACACGCGAATCAAACAGGGTCTGGTTGTCGTCCAGTACCAGCACCGGCACCATGCCGAGCGGGTTGTAGTCGGGCACGTGAGTGCCCGCTTCCCATGGGCTGTCGATCACCTGTTCGTATTCGATGCGTTTTTCCGCCAGGACGATGCGCACTTTGCGCGCAAACGGACTGGTCGGGGTCATTATCAGTTTCATTTTCTGTCTACACCTGCGTCAGTTTAATGATCTTGTGCGGACGGTACTCCTCCATCCGGTCGAAGTTGAGGTAACGGTAGATGTTGTCGGCCTCGGGCGTGATCTTGCTGTTGACCAGATCAAGGTATTCCTGCACCGTCGGGATGCGCCCAAGCCGCGCGCAAACTCCTGCCAGTTCGGCTGAACCCAGGTAGACGCGAGCCCCCTTGCCCATCCGGTTGTCGAAGTTGCGCGTGCTGGTGGAGAACACCGTGGCGTTGTCTGCTACCCGCGCCTGGTTGCCCATGCACAGGGAGCAGCCGGGCATTTCGGTACGCGCCCCGGCGCGGCCGAAAATGCCGTAGGCGCCTTCCTCGCGCAGTTCGCTTTCGTCCATGCGGGTCGGCGGCACCACCCACAGGCGCGGCTTGACCAGCCCGGCATCCTCGAGCATTTTCGAGGCGGCGCGGTAATGGCCGATGTTGGTCATGCAACTGCCGATGAATACTTCGTCGATTTTGTCGCCAGCGACGGCGGACAGCGGCTTGATGTCGTCCGGGTCGTTGGGGCAGGCCACCAGTGGTTCTTTGATCTGGTTCAGGTCGATCTCGATGATGTGGGCGTATTCCGCATCGGCATCCGGCGCCAGCAACTCGGGCTTGGCCAGCCAGGCTTTCATGGCGTCGATGCGGCGCTGCAGGGTGTGAGCATCCTGGTAGCCGTTCGCTATCATGTTGGAGAGCAGGGCGACGTTGGAATTGAGATACTCGATGACCGGTTCCTTGTTGAGGCGCACCGTGCAGGCGGCGGCCGAACGCTCGGCTGAGGCATCGGAGAGCTCGAACGCCTGTTCTACCTTCAGGTCCGGCAGGCCTTCGATTTCCAGGATGCGACCGGAGAACACGTTCTTCTTGCCCTGCTTGTCGACCGTCATGGAGCCTTCCTGAATGGCCGCGTAGGGAATGGCATTGACCAGGTCGCGCAGGGTAATGCCTGGCTGCATCTGCCCCTTGAAGCGTACCAGCACCGATTCCGGCATATCCAGCGGCATCATGCCCATCGCGGCGGCGAAGGCGACCAGGCCGGAGCCGGCGGGGAAGGAGATCCCAATCGGGAAGCGGGTGTGGGAATCGCCGCCGGTGCCGACGGTGTCGGGCAGCAGCATGCGGTTCAGCCAGGAGTGGATCACGCCGTCGCCCGCCTTGAGGCTGACCCCGCCACGGCTGGACATGAATTCGGGCAGGGCATGCTGCAGCTTGATGTCGATCGGCTTGGGGTAGGCCGCGGTGTGGCAGAAACTCTGCATCACCAGGTCGGCAGAGAAACCGAGGCAGGCGATCTCTTTCAGTTCGTCGCGGGTCATGCCGCCAGTGGTGTCCTGCGATCCGACTGTGGCCATCTTCGGCTCACAGTAGGTGCCGGGCCGCACGCCGGCCACGCCGCAGGCGCGGCCAACCATTTTTTGTGCCAGGGTATAGCCTTTGCCGGTATCCGCAACCGGAGTGGGCAGGGCGAACAGGGTTGAGGGCGGCAGGCCGAGCGCGGTACGTGCCAGGGTGGTGAGGCCGCGGCCGATGATCAGGGGGATGCGACCGCCGGCGCGGACTTCATCCGCCAGCGTGACTGGCGCCAGGGTGAAACTGGCAATGAGTTTGCCGGCTTCGTCTGTGACCTGGCCCTTGTACGGATGGATGACGATGACGTCGCCGGTATTCAGGGTGGAAACATCAAATTCGATCGGCAAGGCGCCCGAGTCTTCGGCGGTATTGAAGAAAATCGGCGCGATCTTGCTGCCCAGCACGATGCCGCCGGTGCGCTTGTTGGGAATATGGGGAATGTCCGCCCCCATGTGCCATTGTACCGAGTTGATCGCGGATTTGCGTGACGAGCCGGTGCCGACCACGTCGCCAACGTAGGCGATAGGCAGGTTCTTTTCTTTCAGCTTGGCGATGGTAGCCAGGCCATCCGGCATCTTGGCGACCAGCATTTCCGTCGCGTGGAGCGGAATGTCGGGGCGAGACCAGGCAGCCTGGGCGGGCGAAAGGTCGTCGGTGTTGGTTTCCCCCGGCACCTTGAACACCACGGTTTTGATGGTTTCCGCCAGCGCAGGTTTGGCGGTGAACCATTCCCCTTCGGCCCAGGACTGGATCAGGGATTTGGCGTGAGCGTTGCCAGCCTTCATCCGGTCAGCAACATGCTGGAAAGCATCGAAAATCAGGATGGTGCGCTTCAGCGCCTCGGTCGCGTCGGCGGCGAGATCCGTATCCAGGAGTTCGATCAGGGCGGTCACGTTATAGCCGCCCAGCATGGTTCCAAGCAGCCTTACCGCATGTTGCGGGCTGATCAGCGGAGATTTTGCCCTGCCGTTGGCGATATCGGCGAGGAAGGCTGCCTTGACTTTGGCCGCGTCGTCTACGCCTGCAGGGGTACGGTTTTCCAGCAGGTCGACAAGGAAGCTTTCTTCTCCCGCAGGCGGGTTCTTCAATAATTCGCTCAGGGCTGCCGTTTGTTCTGCGTTCAGGGGCAGCGGCGGCAGGCCAAGCGCAGTGCGCTCGGCGGCATGGTCACGATAGGCTTTCAGCATGGTGTGCGCTCGGTAAATAAAGTGTTTTTACAATCTTCCATTATATCCGTTATTGGCAGGCTGCTTAACCCTTCTTGAAGAGCCGGCTCTTCGTCGTAACAAAAAAAGAGGGCGGCCGAAGCCGCCCCAAACGGAGACACCACAGAAAAACTTCAGAAGTCGTTATTTCAGTTTCTTGATACCCAGCACATTGAGAACATATTTTTCATAAATTGGCTCTGTCGTGCCTTTTTTCATTTTCCGCAGAAAATATTTCTCGAAGGCGATCTTGGCCAGGTGCACCCATTTTCCTTCCTTGAACCAGTTGACGTTGCGCGGCGGGATCTGCGGCAGTGCCACGAAGGCGGCACCGGTGTCACCGAAATCGGCCAGGCAGATGGCGTTCCAGGTGGCTTTGTGGTCGGGTGCGTTGCCGTCCAGCATGGCGCGGATGTTGTGCACGGTGGCGCTGACCATGCTCTCGATCATGTAGCCGGTCTTGGGCGCACCGGTTGGCACCGGGGTGGATTCCACCGGCGGAATGGAGACGCATACGCCCACTGCGTAGATGTTGTCGTATTCGGGGTTACGCTGGTAGGGATCGATTAGGATAAAACCGCGCTGGTCGGTCAGGCCGTCAATGCCGAATACCGCGTCCACACCCCTGAAAGCCGGCAGTATCATCGAATGCTTGAAGGGCAGTTCATGCTCTTTTTTGACGGTGCCCATGTCGTTCATCTCTGTGACGAACAGTTTGCCCGGTTCGGCCCGGGTAATTCTGGCGTTGCAAATCCACTTGATGTGGCGCTCGCGCATGCTTGATTCCATCATCCCTCTGGAGTCGCCCACGCCGCCCAGACCGAGATGTCCGACGTAAGGTTCCGGGGTGACGAAGGTCATCGGCACCTGATCGCGGATCTTGCGCTTGCGCAGGTCGGTTTCCATGATCATGGCAAATTCGTAGGCAGGACCGAAGCAGGAAGAGCCCTGCGCAGCACCAACGACAATCGGCCCCGGATCCCGGATGAACTGGTCCCATGCCTTGCCGGTTTCTACCGCGTGATCGACGTGGCAAATGGAGTGGGTGTTCTTGCCCGGGCCAATGCCATCTACTTCGTCAAAGGCCGGTTTCGGGCCGGTGGCGATGACCAGAAAGTCATAACTGACAATTTGGCCGTTCTCGAGCTCGATCTGGTCTTTTTTGGGTTGTACCTGTTTTGCCGGCGTGGTGATCAGGTCGATGCCGTTGCGCTCGAAATACGGTGCGATCGGAATCTCGATGTCTTCGCGGGCGCGCCAGTTGACCGCGACCCACGGGTTGGAGGGGACAAAGTGGAAATTGGGTGAATCCGAGATGACGGTGACTTTGTCCCAAGGTCGGATCTTTTCCCGCATTTCATATGCGCAAGTCATGCCGCCGGTGCCTGCGCCGAGAATCACGATATGTGCCATATGCACGGGTTCCTTGGGGTTAATGCTTTGTTTTCAGAGTTTATAATGATGGATTACCAGACGAAGATACGGGTCATCGCCTCCAGTCCCTCGTCTACGATGGTCTGCAGGTCTTCCGGCGCATCCTCGCTTTCCATCGCAAGGCGGGAATAAATTGACAGGGATTTCAGCGCACAGGCGATTTTGGCGACATCGCAGGCAGTCGCATCATCCAGATTGATTCCATCTTTAAGTTTCCATTGGACAGCCATTTTGTTCTCCTTGAAAAAAGAGGGCGGCCGAAGCCGCCCTTAAACGGAGGCACAACAAAAAAGGTAATGCTTTATTTTTTCTTCTTGATGCCGAGCACGCCGAGCACATATTTCTCGTAAATCGGTTCGGTGGTGCCTTTTTTCATCTTGCGGATGAAGTATTTTTCGAAGGCGATCTTGGCCAGGTGCACCCATTTCCCTTCCTTGAACCAGTTGACGTTTCGCGGCGGGATTTGCGGCAGCGCCACGAAGGCGGCGCCGGTGTCGCCGAAGTCGGCTAGGCAGATGGCGTTCCAGGTGGCCTTGAAATCTGGTTCCTTGCCGTCGAGTACGGCGCGGATGTTGTGCGCCGTGGCAGTGACCATGGTTTCGATCATGTAGCCGGTCTTGGGCGCGCCGGTCGGCACCGGGGTGGCTTCTACCGGCGGAATGGCGACACATACGCCGATCGCGTAGATGTTGTTGTATTTCGGGTTGCGCTGGAAGGGATCGATCAGGATGAATCCGCGCGGGTTGGCCAGTCCTTCGATCCCGATTACGGCATCCACGCCCTTGAAGGCGGGCAGCATCATCGAGTGCTTGAAGGGCAGTTCGTGTTCTTTCTTGACGTTGCCCATGTCGTCCAGTTCGGTGACGAACATCTTGCCGGGCTCGATTTTGGTGACCTTGGCATTGCAAATCCACTTGATATGACGGTCGCGCATGGCGGATTCCATCAGCCCCTTGGAGTCCCCCACGCCACCCAGGCCGAGGTGGCCGATGTAGGGTTCGGCGGTGACGAAGGTCATCGGCACCTTGTCGCGGAGCTTGCGCTTGCGCAAGTCGGTGTCCATGATCATGGCGAATTCATAGGCAGGGCCATAGCAGGAAGCCATCTGCGCGGCGCCCACCACGATCGGGCCCGGATCTCGTATGAACTGGTCCCACGCTTTGCCGGCTTCCACCGCGTGATCGACGTGGCAGATGGAATGAGAGTTCTTGCCCGGTCCCATGCCTTCTACTTCGTCAAAGGCCAGTTTCGGGCCGGTGGCGATGACGAGGAAATCATAATTGACGATTTGGCCGTTCGTCAGTTCGACTTCGTTTTTCTCCGGATTCACCCGCTTCGCCGGGGTATCGATCAGGTTGATGCCCTTGCGCTCCAGATAGGGCGCGATAGGGAAGGTGATATCTTCCTTGGTGCGCCAGTTGACGGCAACCCAGGGGTTGGAAGGGACGAATTGAAATAGCGGAGAGTCAGAAATGACGGTGACCTTGTCTTCAGGGCGAACCTGTTCCCGCATTTCGTACGCGCACGACATGCCGCCTATGCCTGCTCCGAGAATTACGATATGTGCCATGTAGACAGTTCCTTTAAAATGTATTGAAGGTTTTTCCTGGAGTGAATTCCAGAATTACCAGACAAAAATCCGGGTCATCGCTTCAAGTCCTTCGCCCACGATGACGTGCAGGTCTTCCGGCGCATCCTCGCTTTCCATCGCCAGGCTGGTATAGGCGGACAGGGATTTCAACGCACAGGCGATCTTGGCGACTTCGCCGGCAGTAGCTGCATCCATTTTTACGCATTCGTGCAGTGTCCAGTTTACAGCCATGTTTTTTCCATTGAATGAAGGTTCGGTATATCTGTTAGCAATTGGCGTGCCATGACACACATTGTTGTTTTTTAAAGGGATTAAATATGGGCAATTATTTGTAATGACAGGCTGTCATGCCAAAATGTCAGCCATGGTCATTCATGAGGAATGTTTTATCTCTTGGCCATGATCTAACATTCTGATTTACATGGCAGCTTGGGCATGGTTATACTGTGTCATGACAATCTGTCATGGAGCGGTGCCCAAATGAACGATCTTTCTCTCGACCTGCAATCCCTGATCAATATTCAGGAAAACCCCTTCGTCCTGATCGATAAGGATTACCGCGTGGTTTCTGCAAATCATGCTTATTGTCAGGTATATGGCATAAGCCCGGATAAGATCGTGGGTCGCTTGTGTCACGAAATTTCTCATCATTCATCCGTACCTTGTCACGAAAACGGCGAGATCTGTCCACACCAGAAGGTGTTTGAAACCGGTGAGGCTTGCCAGGTCCTGCATATTCATTACGACAATGATAATCGTGCCGAGCGGGTGCGCCTCAAGGGGTATCCGATCCACGGGCGGAACGGGTGCCTTTACCTGGGCGAGGCCATCGTGCCGTTGGGGTCTTCAGAAGAGCTGGACTGCGACGAGATGCGCATGATCGGCCATTCGCCCGCCTTTCTGGAATGTGCAGACAAGTTGGGGCGTGTGGCCGAGTCGGATGCGCCGATCCTGCTGTACGGGGAAAGTGGCGTCGGTAAGGAATTGGCGGCGGAATTCGTGCACAAGCATTCGACCCGGGGTGGCCGCCCGTATGTCTCGGTCAATTGCGCTGCTATTGCCGAATCGATGTTCGAGAGCGAATTCTTTGGCCACGAGCGTGGCGCGTTTACGGGCTGTGTCGGACGCAAGCAGGGTTTGTTCGAGCTGGCGGATGGAGGCACGCTGTTTCTTGATGAAATCGGGGAAATCCCTCTTTCCATGCAACCCAAACTGCTGCGAGTTCTGGAAACAGGGGAATACCGCCGGGTGGGGGGGACGGCAAACTTGACGGCGGATGTGCGGGTGGTTTCCGCCACCAACCGAAATTTGCTGGAGCGGGTGGATCAGGGGCAGTTTCGCGAAGATTTGTATTATCGCATCGCCGGCATCGACGTGATGCTTCCTTCGCTGCGCGAGCGTCGGATGGATATCCCCGCGCTGGCTGATGCGTTGCTTTCCCGTATCAGCGGGACGGGAAAGCATGTTCCGAGACTTGCTGCAGATGCTATTTCACGGCTGATGAGCCATGATTATCCCGGCAATGTGCGCGAACTGCGTAACGTTCTGCAGAAGGCGGTGGCTTTGTCCGGCAACGGGATCATCCATGCCAAACATATTCAATTTGACACAATGAGCGGGGGTAAGGCGCAAGCAGCGACGCGGTTTGGGATATCTGTGAACAGTCCGGTTCTTCCCCCTATAGCGGTCACTCCTTCCACCCTTTCCATTGAGGAAATGGAAATCCGCCATATTTGCGAACTGCTGGCACATCACGGCGGCCATCGGCGCACGGTGGCGGATATTCTTGGCATCAGCGAGCGTACGTTGTACCGTAAACTGAATCGCTATGGGCTGCACCCCGTGGAGAAGTAAATAGGCTATTATTATTGGGCAGTGCTTGGTCGGTAATGTTTTTAAATATCAACTGGGGGAGAATATGAAAGCAAACGTGGGTGGTGTTGACAGGGCGTTTCGCATTGTGGCCGGTATAGTGCTGTTGGCCTTGGTGTTCATTCTTCAGAGCGAAGATGGCTTGTGGCTGTGGGGTCTGATCGGCATCGTGCCATTGGCCACCGGGGTGATGAACTGGTGCCCAGCCTATAGCATGTTCGGCATGAGCACTTGCAAGGTAGAAGAAAAAAAGTAAATCAGCTGATCAGGCTTGGACTAAAAATAAGGCGCAGGACTTTTTGAGTCCTGCGCCTTATTGCATTGTTGCAGTTAGATTTAAACGCTGACGGCCTTTTCACTGTTCTCGGCAAATTCGAGATGGACATTCTCCTGCTCGTCGATATCCACTATCACCTTGCCGCCATGGGCCAGTCGGCCAAACAGCAGTTCATCCGCCAACGCCTTGCGGATGGTGTCCTGAATCAGCCGCGCCATGGGTCGTGCGCCCATTGCCGGGTCGAAGCCATGCTTGGCCAGATGATCCTTCAGGGCATCGGTAAATGCAACCTCCACTTTTTTCTCGTGGAGCTGTTCTTCCAACTGCATCAGGAACTTGTCCACCACGCGCAGGATGACTTCGCGGCTGAGCGGCGCAAAGGAAATGGTGCCGTCCAGGCGGTTCCGGAATTCCGGGCTGAATAGCCGTTTGATCTCCGCCATTTCATCGCCCTGCTGCCGTGCAGTGGTGAAGCCGATGTTGCTCTTGGTCAACGATTCGGCGCCGGCGTTGGTGGTCATGATGATGATCACGTTGCGGAAGTCCGCCTTGCGGCCATTGTTGTCGGTGAGCGTGCCGTGGTCCATCACCTGCAGCAGGATGTTGAAGATATCGGGGTGGGCTTTCTCGATTTCGTCGAGCAGCAGCACTGCATAAGGGTGTTTGGTGATCTGCTCGGTCAGCAGTCCGCCCTGTTCGAAACCGACATAGCCGGGAGGCGCGCCGATCAGGCGAGATACCGCGTGCCGTTCCATGTATTCGGACATGTCGAAGCGGATCAGTTCGATGCCCAAAGTGTAGGCCAGTTGCCGTGCCACTTCGGTTTTGCCGACGCCGGTCGGGCCGGAAAACAGGAAGGAGCCGATCGGTTTTTGCGGATTGCCGAGTCCGGAACGCGCCATCTTGATCGCCGAGGCGAGCGTATCGATCGACTTGTCCTGGCCGAATACCACGGACTTGAGGTCACGGTCGAGGGTCTTGAGGGCGCTGCGGTCGTCGCTGGAGATGTTCTTTGGCGGGATACGCGCGATCTTGGCGATGATTTCCTCGATCTCCTTGTTTGTGATGGTCTTTTTCTGCTTCGATTTCGGCTGGATGCGCTGCGCAGCACCGGCTTCGTCGATCACATCGATGGCTTTGTCGGGCAGGTGGCGATCGTTGATGTAGCGCGCAGACAGTTCCGCCGCCGTGGTCAGGGCCGCAGCCGTGTACTTGACGCCGTGGTGGGCCTCGAAGCGAGATTTCAGTCCGCGCAGTATGGCCACAGTTTCCTCCACGCTCGGCTCGGGCACGTCGATCTTCTGGAAGCGCCGTGACAAGGCATGATCTTTTTCAAAGATGCCGCGATACTCGTTGTAAGTGGTGGCGCCGATGCAGCGCAGCTGCCCGGAACTCAGGGCAGGCTTCAACAAGTTGGAAGCGTCGAGCGTGCCGCCGGAAGCGGCACCGGCACCAATCAGGGTGTGGATCTCGTCAATGAACAGGATGGCGTGCGGGTCATCATTGAGCTGCTTGAGTACCGCCTTGAGGCGTTGTTCGAAATCGCCACGGTACTTGGTGCCAGCCAGCAGCGCGCCCATGTCGAGCGAGTAGACCGTGCTTTCGGCCAGCACTTCGGGCACCTCGCCCTCGACGATGCGACGCGCCAGTCCCTCGGCGATGGCCGTCTTGCCGACGCCCGCTTCGCCAACCAGCAGCGGGTTGTTCTTGCGACGGCGGCACAGGGTTTGAATGGTCCGCTCCAGTTCGAGTTCGCGCCCGATGAGCGGGTCGATCTTGCCGGCCAGAGCCTGGGTGTTGAGGTTCAGTGTAAAGTTGTCCAGCGCACCGGCGGGCGCGCTTTCCTGCTCTGCCTCCTGCTCTGTCTCGGGTCGCGCCGCCGTGCCTTCCGCCACCTTGCTGATGCCATGCGAGATGTAGTTCACGATGTCGAAGCGGGAAACGCCTTGCTGGCTGAGAAAGTACACCGCATGGGAATCTTTCTCGCCGAAAATCGCAACCAGCACATTGGCGCCGGTGACTTCTTTCTTGCCGGAGGACTGAACGTGCAGGATGGCGCGCTGGATCACGCGCTGGAAGCCCAGGGTGGGCTGCGTGTCCACTTCGCCCGAGCCGGCTATGGTGGGAGTCTGAGTGGTGACGAAGTCGGCGAGGGTTTTGCGCAGCTCGTCAATATCGGCGGCACAGGCGCGCAGCACCTTGGCAGCGCTGGGATTGTCCAGCATGGCCAGCAGCAGATGCTCCACGGTGATGAACTCATGACGCTTCTGGCGCGCTTCCATGAACGCCATGTGCAGCGAGACTTCAAGTTCCTGTGCGATCATTTCAATTTTCCTCCATCACGCATTGCAGCGGATGTTGATGCTGCCGGGCGAATGCGATGACCTGTTCGACCTTGGTTGCGGCGATGTCCTTGGGGTATATCCCACATAGGCCAACGCCCTCAGTATGTACTTTGAGCATGATTTCCGTCGCTTGTTCGTAGGTCTTGGAAAAATATTGCTGTAGTACCTCGACGACAAACTCCATCGGAGTGAAGTCATCGTTCAGCAATATCACGTTGAACAGCGGCGGGGACTTCTGCCTGCTTTTTACCGTTTCCAGTACCGGAGTTTCTTGACGCTTGCTACCCATTCGCTTTCCTTAAGCATACGTTAATCATTTTGACGCTGCCGGTGAATTTTTCAAGTGCCCGTGAAAAAAATGGTGAGGGGTGAGGGGTGAGGAGTGAGGGGTTAAGAGAAAAGTCAAAAGCGGCGCCGCTCCGGTTTTGTCCCTCACCGCTCACCCCTCACCGCATTAAGGTTTCTTGGTGATCTCGGCATGTTCGGCGCGCAATGCCTTGAGCCGTGCCTCTGCAATAGACAGTTGGTAGAAATCGCCGTCGCCTGCCTTCAAGCCGAGCTGCAACTGTTCGATGGCGGCGACCAGATTGCCCCGGCGAGTGTAGGCTTCGGCCTGTGCCTGGTGGGAGAGCAGCATCTTGCCCTGCATGGCGTAGCTTTGCGCCAGCAGTTCGTGGAGCCGGCCATCATTGGGAAAGCGGCGCAGCCGTTCGCCGACCAGTTTCAGCGCATCACCACTACGGCGGTTCTGCAGCAGAGATTCGGCATACCCATAAACCAGTGCACGGTGATTGGGGAAGCTTTTCAGGGCTGCCTGGTATTGGGAGAGGGCGGCATCTTGCGGGCCGGCGGCAGTCTTGATCATGGCCCCCAGGTTTTCGATGATGGCGTTGGGCGCAGTGACTTTGCGCAATTGTGCCAGTTCCTGCTCGGCGCGCGTGGTCTCCTTGGCACGTAGCAGGGCAGCGGCCAGGCCGTAGCGGCTGGCCGCTTCGCTGCTGTATTTCTTTTCGTGCAGCGCTTCCTCGAAGTGCGCGATTGCTTGCTGCGGCGTTCCTTCGTCGGCCCGCAGCTTGGCGCGCACCAGATGGAATTCAAGGCTGCCCGGAACCTGGAGATAGGGCTTGTTTTCCAGGCGGTTCTGCAAGTCGGCAATGCGGTCGCTGGTGATCGGGTGAGTGCGCAGATATTCCGGTGCATTATTTTCGTACAGGCGGCTGAATTTTTGCAGCCGCTCGAAGAAAGAAACTGCGGCGCGCGGGTCGAATCCGGCCTGGGTTAGTGTCTGGATGCCAATACGGTCGGCCTCGCGCTCGTGCTCGCGGGTGAAGTCAAGCTGGGTCTGGATGGAAGTCGCCTGCGCCGTCGCCATGGCAGCATTGGCAACCTGAGGATTGGAACGCGCCGCCAGAATCGCTACCGCCAGGGCGGCGAGCGAGGTGATCGCGCTTTGTTCCTGCTTGGCGATGATGCGGGCCAGGTGCCGCTGTGTGACGTGGGCGATTTCATGGCCGAGCACGGCAGCGAGTTCGGATTCGTTCTGTGCCGCGAGTATCAGTCCGGTGTGCACGCCGATAAACCCGCCGGGCAGGGCAAAGGCGTTCAGGGTGCTGTCGCGAAGCACGAAAAATTCAAAATCCTGGCGATTTTCAGCACTGGAGGCCACCAGTCGATAGCCCAGATTGTTGAGATAGTCGGTCAGTTCGGTGTCATCTACCAGGCTTCGGTCATGGCGAACATCAACCATGATGGCCTCGCCGATACGGCGCTCGGTTTGCGGGGAGAATCCGCTTTGCGATGCCTCGCCCAGATCGGGCAGGCCATCGGCCAACACGCCCGGCATGGCCAGCATGGCCAGCAACGGGATGAGTGGGGCTAGGTGGCGTAAATTCATGGTGCTATGATAATCGCTTTAAAATATAAGTTCAGTATTCAGGTGCCAAATATGAGCGGATTTACCCATTTTGACGAAGCTGGACAGGCGCATATGGTGGGCGTGGCGGAAAAGTCGGAAACTCGCCGCATCGCCCGCGCTGCCGGTAAAATTACCATGCAGCCCGCTACGCTGAAACTGATTCTGGAGGGCGGAGCCAAAAAGGGCGATGTCCTCGGCGTCGCCCGCATCGCCGCGATCCAGGCTTCGAAGCGTACCCCCGAATTGATTCCCTTATGCCATCCGCTCGCGCTTACCAAGGTTGGCGTGGAGTTCAACGTGGACGAATCCAATGCGGCAATTGAATGTGTCGTCATAGCGGAAACTCTGGGGCGCACCGGCGTCGAGATGGAGGCGCTGACAGCAGCGAGCGTCGGTTTGCTGACAATTTACGATATGTGCAAGGCGGTGGATCGTGGCATGCGTATAGATGGGATTCGCCTGCTGGAGAAGCAGGGCGGAAAGTCGGGCCACTGGGTGGCGGAGGAATAACAACTAATCGGGGTGGGTGTCGGGTGCGCGCTCTGGAACTTGTGGAACGGTTGCGTAGTCTGTTGCTTAAGATGGGTTGAGCATAACTAAAATTGCCCACACATAAAAAAGCATTGTGGATTGGCCGGTTTTTGGTATATTAGCGAACTCTGATTTTGCTGCTGAAGGAACATCGATATGTTTGGGTCCAATATGTTTGGCATCAAGGAAATAGATGTAGCCGGGCTGCACTCCCTGTTGAGCGAGAAAAAAAACCTCGCCCTGGTGGATGTGCGCGGTGATAACGAAGTTATTTACGGCGTGATCGAGGGTGCGTTACACCTGCCTTTGCACTTGTTGCCGATCAAGGCCGACGAACTCGACAAGGAAGTTCATACCATCTTTTATTGCCGTTCCGGCGCGCGTTCGGCGCAGGCCTGCGCCTTCATGGCTGCCAGGGGGCACGACAATGTTTACAATCTGCAGGGCGGCATTATCGCCTGGGCGCAGTCCGGTCTGGCGCTGGCCAAGGTGGCTTGATTTTTATCAGCGGATAATCGCGGCTGTTGCAATTTACCCTTATCTATATTATAAAATCTCTTTTTTACATCTAAACCCCACACCTCAAGGAGACTGAAAAACATGAATTTCGATAAAGAACTAGACGCCAGCGGCCTGAACTGCCCACTGCCCATCCTGCGCACCAAAAAAGCTCTCGCCGAATTGGCTGCCGGTCAGGTGCTGAAAGTGATTGCCACCGACCCGGGTTCCGTCAAGGATATGCAGGCCTTCGCCAAGCAGACCGGCAACGAGTTGCTGTCTTCTGCCGAAGCAGGCGGCAAATATCAGTTCTTCATGAAGAAGAAATAATAAAAAATAGTTTCAACAAATAATAATTATCTACAACCTGGAGGCAACAAAACATGTCGAAAAAAATGGCGATCATCGCGACCAAAGGTACGCTGGACTGGGCTTATCCACCTCTCATTCTGGCATCTACGGCCGCCGCCCTGGGTTATGATGTACAGGTGTTTTGTACTTTCTACGGTTTGCAACTTCTTCGCAAGGATACGAGCGGCCTGAAGGTTAGCCCGCTGGGTAACCCGGGCATGCCGATGAAGATGCCATTCGGACCGAAGTGGTTCAAGGATATCAACTGGAATATTCCCAATATCGTTCAGGCGAACGTTCCCGGCTATGAAGTGCTCGCAACTACGTTGATGAAGATGACCATCAAAAACTGTGGGGTTGCCACGATCAATGAATTGCGTGATCTTTGCATCGAAGCCGAGGTGAAGTTTCTTGCATGCCAGATGACGGTGGAGCTGTTTGGTTTCGATCATAACCAATTTATCGACGGTGTTGATTTTGTTGGTGCAGCGTCGTTCTTCGAGTTTGCTGGAGATACCGATATCTGCTTGTACATTTAATGCGTGCAGCAGGTTGAACTGAAGTAGTCAAAAAAGGGCAGGCGATATCGTCTGCCCTTTTTACTTTTCGGCTGGCATACTGTCATGCTCGTTTAAGTTGAATACGGAACATATTGAAATCACTCAGCTTCGGGTGCATGGGAAAAAGGGAAAATATTTCGGGAATAATCTGCTTTGTTGCGAAAACGCAACAAAGCAGATTTCACTTAGTAAACTGTTTTGATTGATTAAATTGTTAATTAGAAACCGCTAATACGCCTAAAACACAAAAAGCATTTGAGGCCTGTAACAGTTTGTGACATATTTCGATCATGGCTAGCGAAAGGTCTGGATTGGTTATCAGGTCAAAGAATCCATCTGACTTGGCATAGAGAATTTACGAATTGATCAACGGAGGGCACACAAGATGAAATTAAAAGCACTGGTAGGCGTTTTGGCTGTTGCGGGTCTGGCAATGCCAGGAATTGCTTCTGCAACCAACGGTTATTTTTCCCATGGCTACGGCATGAAAGCCAAGGGTATGGCTGGCGCTGCAACCGCGATGGCGGAAGACGCTTTCGGTGGCGCGAATAACCCGGCCAGCATGGTGTTTGCCGGTGATCGTCTGGATGTCGGCGTAGATTGGTTCAGGCCGATTCGTAGCGCAGAGCGTACGGGTTCGGCTACTGGTATAGATTTTACTTCGAACAGTGGCAGTAATGATTTTGTGGTCCCGGAATTCGGCTTCAACATGATGATGGGCGACAAAATGTCGTTTGGCGTCACTGTTTACGGTAATGGCGGTATGAATACCGATTATCCTGGCGGTGAGATTGTCAACCCAGTTCCAACTGGCGCTAATACTGGCCCTATGTGTAATAATTTCCAGAATATGGGTGGCCTGGTTAATGCAAATTCCAGCAACAATGCACTTTGCGGTAATGGCAAGCTGGGTGTGGATTTGTTGCAACTGGTGATCGCACCAACCTTTGCGTACAAGCTTACTGAACAGCATTCTGTTGGGATTTCGCCCTTGATCGGGTATCAGCGCTTCAAGGCAGATGGTTTGCAGGGGTTTACGGCCTATACGTCCAATTCTGCTGTTACACACGGCGCATTCCTGACCAACGCGGGCTACGACAATGCACTGGGTTACGGTGTTCGTTTGGGTTATATGGGTAAGCTGAACGGCATGGTGACGGTGGGTGCCGCATACTCAAGCAAAATCATGATGAGTTCATTCAGTAAATATAAGGATTTGTTTGCCGAGCAGGGTGATTTTGATATGCCGGAAAATTGGAACGTGGGAATCGCGATCAAGCCTATTCCATCAACCACGGTTGCTCTCGACTACCAGCGGATTAACTATAGTGGTGTGAAGGCGATTGCCAATCCCAGTACAAATGGAGGGGCAACGATTGCTGGCACGTTGGGCGGGAACGATGGCCGTGGTTTCGGCTGGGGTGATGTTGAGGTGCTGAAGTTGGGTATCGAACACGCCTACAATGAAAAGCTGACCTTGCGTGCTGGTTATAGCCATAGCGACAACCCGATCACGTCACGTGATGTGACCTTCAATATCCTCGCTCCGGGCGTAGTGACGGATCACTACACATTAGGCTTTACCTACGCTTTGGGGCGTGATGCCGAAATTACCATGTCCTACATGCATGCTCAGGAAAACAGCGTATCTGGCGAAACCTTGTTTAGTACCTGGACGGCGCCTGCATCTTCTGGTGTCGATAAGATCAAGATGCACCAGGATTCTCTGGGCATCGCTTACGGCATGAAATTCTAATCTGGCCATTACCCAGAGTGCCTTCGTGATGTAAGAAAAACTGGGCTGGAGGTGAGAAATCGCTTCCAGCCCTTTTTATTTAAAATTAAAAAATGATTATGGAGACAGCATGAATCGCTTATTGAAAAATTTGTTGCTAACCACTCTGACCTTGGGTCTGAGCGTCGGGTCTGCCCTGGCGGCCGATGCGCTCAAACCCTTCACACTGGGTTCTAAAGGGCCAGGCACCGTGGCGGAAAAGGCGGCAGCAGCAAAAACGGCATTGCAGGCTAACGGTTTTACCATCGCCGGAAGCTACTCACCCTATCCCGAAACCACGATCATCGTGGTGACCAATGACGAGATGAAGACCACGGCGGCGAAATCCGAGAATGGTGGTTTTGGTGCGGCTCAGCGGGTTTCCGTGACCAAGGTGGGGAATGATGTGCAGGTTTCCTACACCACCCCTGCTTACATGGCCAATGGTTATCGCATGGCGGGTGACCTGCCGCAGACAACGGAAAAGCTGAAGGCAGCCCTAGGCAATGTGGAAGAGTTCGGAGCCAAGGGCCTGACCGAGAAGAAACTGCGCAAATATCACTACATGTTCGGCATGGAGTATTTCGACGAGCCTGTTACCCTGGCTGAATACGGCAGCTACGAGGAAGCTGTGAAGGCGGTCGAGGCCAATCTGGCAGCCGGAAAGGGTGGTTGTACCAAGGTTTACCGCGTCGATGTCACCGGCAAGAAAGAATCCGTGTTCGGTGTGGCTATGAAGGGTGGCGACAAGTTCATGGACGACAAGTACATCATGAGCATGATTGATTCCAACGATCCCAAGAGCTCTGCGCATCTACCTCATGAAATGCTGGTTACCGGCAACAAGGTGATTGCACTGTATGCCCGCTTTCGTATCGCGCTTAATTTCCCCGACCTGAAAATGTCCGGGGCAAACAGCTTCATGAAGATCATGGAGTCTCCCGAAGCGATCAAGAAGTCCATGGTAGCGGCTGCTGGGGGTAAGGAATAAAATCAACAATAAGCCGGAAATGGCTCAATAAGAAAAATTAACCCCGCTTCGGCGGGGTTTTTGTTTGGTGCGCCTGGCGGGGATGCTTTACTCCCCTCTCCCGCAAGCGGGAGAGGGGAGCGTCGCAGTTTGCTACCCGAGTTTGGCGAGTTGTGCCTTGAGCTTTTCCAGTGTGGCGCCGAAGTTCTCCATTCTCTCTTTTTCCTGTGCAACAACGGCAGCCGGGGCTCGGGCGACGAAGCTCTCGTTGCCGAGTTTGGCTTGCGCCTTGGTAATTTCCCCTTCGATCCGGGTAATTTCCTTGGCTAGACGGGCCTGCTCGGCTTCCTTGTCCACTTCAATCTTGAGCATCAGGCGGATGTCGCCGACAACGGCTATGGGGGCATCAGCTGCCGGCAGTTCACCCTGCACGATAGCCACTTCGGAAATCCTCGCCAGTGCCTGGATGTAGGGTACCAAGGTGGAAATATCGCCCAGTGCGATCAGAGGAACCTTGAGCGCCGGGGAGAGATTCATCTCGCCACGCAGGGTACGGCAGGCATTGATGATTTCCTTGAGCAGTGCGACGCGTCCGGCAGCGGCGGTATCGACCCGGCTTTGGTCAGCATCGGGGTAGGGTTGCAGCATGATGCTCTCGCCACTCTTTCCCGCCAGCGGGGCAACTTTCTGCCATAGCTCTTCGGTGATGAAGGGAATGATCGGGTGTGCGAGGCGCAGCGTGGTTTCCAGCACTCGCACCAGGGTGCGACGTGTGGCGCGCTGCTGGGCTTCCACCCTCTCCCCCGGCCCCTCTCCCGTTTGCGGGAGAGGGGAGAGTTGCACTTTGGCCAGTTCCACGTACCAGTCGCAGTATTCGTCCCAGACGAATTCGTAGATGGCGCGTGCGGCCATGTCGAAGCGGTAGGTGTCGAAAGCCTCCGCCACTTCCTTCTCGGCCTGTTGCAGGCGGCTGATGATCCATTTGTCCACGTCCGAGAATTCCAGCGGCAGGGTCTCGTCCTGGCCGCAATCCTTGCCTTCGGTGTTCATCAGCACGAAACGGGTGGCGTTCCACAGCTTGTTGCAGAAGTTGCGGTAGCCATCGCAGCGCTGCAGGTCGAACTTGATGTCGCGTCCGTGGCTGGCGAGGCTGGCGAAGGTGAAGCGGATCGCGTCGGTGCCGAAGGCGGGAAAGCCGTCGGGATAGTCCTTGCGCGTCTGTTTGGCGATAGATTCCGCCTGCTTCGGGTTCATCAGGCCGGTTTGGCGCTTTGCGACCAACGCTTCCAGGGCGATGCCATCAATCAGGTCTATTGGGTCGATCACGTTGCCCTTGGACTTGCTCATCTTGTTGCCGTGGATGTCGCGTACCAGGCCGTGCACGTAGACTTCCTTGAATGGCACCTGGCCGGTGAAGTGCTCGGACATCATGACCATCCGGGCGACCCAGAAGAAGATGATGTCGAAGCCCGTTACCAGCACGCTGGAGGGCAGGAAGGTAGCGAGTTCCGACGTTTTGTCCGGCCAGCCCAGGGTCGAGAATGGCCATAATGCGGAGGAGAACCAGGTGTCGAGCACGTCTTCGTCCTGGCGGAGTGTTTTGTCCAGACCGGCCTGCTTCTGCGCCTCTTCCAGATTACGTGCTACATGGATATTGCCATCCTCGTCGTACCATGCCGGGATGCGGTGGCCCCACCACAGTTGGCGCGAGATGCACCAGTCCTGGATATTTTCCAGCCATTGGTTGTAGGTGTGAGCCCAGTTTTCCGGCACGAACTTCACCTCGCCGTTGGCGACTACTTCCAGGCCACGTTTGGCGAGACCCTCCATCGCCACATACCACTGGTCGGTAAGCATGGGTTCGATGACGGTATGTGTGCGGTCGCCGCGCGGCACCATCAGCTTGTGCGGCTTGGTTTCAACCAGCAGACTCTGGGCTTCGAGATCGGCAATGATCTTCTTGCGCGCCTCGTAGCGGTCCATGCCCTGATATTCGGACGGAGCCAGATCGTTGATTTTGGCGTCCAGGGTGAGGATGCTGAGCGGCTCGAGATGGTGACGCAGGCCCACCTGGTAATCGTTGAAGTCGTGTGCCGGGGTGATCTTGACGCAGCCGGTGCCAAAGGCCGGATCGACATAATCGTCGGCGATAATCGGTATGGTTCTTTCGCACAGCGGCAGGCGCACATGCTTGCCGACCAGGTGCTTGTAGCGCTCGTCATCGGGATGAACGGCCACCGCCATGTCGCCGAGCAGGGTCTCCGGGCGGGTGGTGGCGACGACCAGCGCTTCGTCGCTGCCCTCGACCGGGTAGCGAATATGCCACATGAAGCCGTCTTCTTCTTCAGCAACCACTTCCAGGTCGGACACTGCGGTCAGCAGTACCGGATCCCAGTTGACCAGACGTTTACCGCGGTAGATCAGGCCTTGGCTATGGAGGGTGACGAAGACCTCGGTGACGGCCTTCGACAAGCCTTCGTCCATGGTGAAGCGCTCGCGCGACCAGTCGCAGGAGGCGCCGAGGCGGCGCATCTGGCGGGTGATGGTGGAGCCTGATTCTTCCTTCCATGCCCATACTCGTTTAAGAAACTCTTCGCGGCCGAGATCGTGGCGCGATATGCCTTTCGCATCCAGTTGGCGCTCCACCACAATCTGGGTGGCGATGCCGGCGTGATCGGTGCCCGGTTGCCACAGGGTATTCTCGCCCTTCATCCGGTGGTAGCGAACCAGGGTGTCCATCAGGGTATCCTGGAAGGCGTGGCCCATGTGCAGCGTGCCGGTGACGTTGGGCGGCGGCAGCATGATGCAGTAGGCGGGCTTGTCGGCCTCGGAGGCAGGTTTGAAATAGCCGCGGGATTCCCACAGCGGGTACCAGTGCGCCTCGATGGCAGCGGGTTCAAAACTTTTGGCGAGTTCCATGGTTTGGAATTTCTTGGAGTAACGGGAAGGCGGCAATTATACCTGTTTTCCCCGTTGAGGCGGACCGGTGCTCAGTGCTGATCCGGACCTTCGTCGGGTGAGCCGGGTCGTTGCTTGAGCGCTACACGCACGGCAAGCCGGATATGTTCGCGTGAATGCTCGAGCAACTCATTCAGGGCGCGATCCAGGGTGGTGGTGAATTCCAGCGCAATGCGATTTTCCAGTTCCTGCACCATGAATTCTTCAATTTGGTGCAGGGCTGCCTCGTCATGAGAGATGTCCTCGATCGGGCCGGCTGTGCGAACTGGCTCGATACCGGCGGTTGCGGCTTCTTTTGCTTCCGCAGCAGACACGGCTTCAGTCAAAACCGGAATAGTACTGTCATCGGTAATGATTTCTGTCAGGACTGGAATAGTCGCCCGGGCAGACTGTGCCTCGGCTGATGCAAGATCTTGCTGTGTGGGTGCGCCGGTGCGATGCCGGGTGAGCAGGGCATCAATTTTTCCGAGGACGTCTGGCTCGCCGTTGGCTGGATCCATTTATCAGGCCTTGTTTCCAATGTCATGGGTTTTTATTTCATAGCCGCGATCGCGGTAGAAGCGAAAGCGTTCACGAGCTGCTGCCGCATCGCTTTCATCCGTGCCGACGATCTCGATCAGGCGGTGGAAGCGGCTGAAGAACAGGGGCTGTTCGGTGTGAAGATTGAGCAGGATGTCGTCGTGTGTCAGTGCATCGGTATTGTGGTCAACAATGACCGGCGTGACCGGCGCAAGGCTATCCGAGGCGCGGCAATGGGGAATGAAGCTGACAGCGGGCGTGCTCCACAGCAGCTTGTCCATTTTCTCAGTGGTTGCGGCGTCGGGGGTATAGACCATAACCCGTAACCCGCGCTCTACGGCCTTGGCGCAGAGCACACAGGCGGTGTGGTATTTGTCGGCGGCGTGGGTGTAGAAGTCGATTTGGGTCATGTTTTAAGAGGCGAGAGGCAAGGGGCGAGAGGGGTGTGCCGCGCAAGCGCGGTGTACAAACATTCCGGCTAAGCCGGACACTCACCTCTAGCCTCTCGTCCCTAGCCCCTAGCCTCTGCTCTATTAATCAAAAAATGCACCAGCAACGCCACCGGTCGTCCGGTCGAGCCTTTGTCCTTGCCGGATTTCCAGGCGGTGCCGGCAACGTCCAAATGCGCCCAGTCGTATTTCTTGGTGAATCGCGACAAAAAGCAGGCGGCAGTGATAGCACCACCGGCGCGGCCACCGATGTTGGCCATGTCGGCGAAATTGCTCTTCAGTTGCTCCTGGTAATCGTCCCACATCGGCATGTGCCAGGCGCGGTCAACCGCATATTCGCCGGCATGAAGCAGCTCGCGGGCAAGGGCGTCGTGGCTGCTGAACAAGCCGGAGGCGTGATTGCCAAGTGCGATGACGCAGGCGCCGGTGAGGGTGGCGATATCCACTACCGCCTCCGGCTCGAAACGTTCGGCGTAGGTAAGCGCGTCACACAGGATCAAGCGGCCTTCGGCATCGGTATTGAGCACTTCGATAGTCTGTCCGGACATGCTGGTGACGACATCGCCGGGCTTGCTGGCATTGCCGTCGGGCAGGTTCTCCGTGGCCGGAATGATGCCCACCAGGTTGATCGGCAGCTTGAGCTGGGCCACCGCCTTGAACGCGCCGAGCACACTGGCGGCACCACTCATGTCGTATTTCATTTCGTCCATTTCGGCGCCGGGCTTGAGGGATATCCCGCCGGAATCGAAAGTGACGCCCTTGCCGACCAGCACTACCGGTTTTTGTTTTTTATTGCCCTGATAGTGCAAAACAATCAGCTTGGGCGGTTGGCGGCTGCCGCGCGCGACGGAAAGCAGCGAACCCATTTTCAGGGTCTCCATGTCTTTCTGTTCCAGCACTTCAATCTTGAGCTTGTAGGTTTTTGCCAGTTCCTGCGCTTGCTGCGCCAGGTAGGCGGGAGTGCAGATGTTGCCCGGCAGGTTGCCGAGATCTTTGGCCATGTTCATGCCGTCGGCGATCGCCTGGCCACGTTTGGCGGCCTCTTCGCCGACGCTCAGTTCGGTGCGGCGCGACACGTTCAGGACGATACGGCGCAACGGACGGCGCATTTCTTCCTGTTTGCTTTTCAGTTGATCAAAGCGGTAAATCCCTTCCATCGTCATCAGTACGGCCTGTTCGACTTTCCATGCGGTATCGCGGCGCTTGACCGGGAGTTCGGTGAGGAAGATCGAGGCCTCAAGTGACCCGGATTCATTCAGAGTTTTGATGGCTGCGCGGACTGCATCGCGATATTCCTTGTCTTTGAACTCGCGTTCCTTGCCCAGCCCGACCAGCAACACCCGGTCGCACAGAGTGTTGGGGACGTTGTGCAGCATGAGCGTGGTGCCGGGCTTTCCTTCCATGTCACCACGGCGGATAATGTCGCTCAGGTAATGGCTGGAAATCTGGTCGATCAACTCGCCGGCCAAGGCCAGCTTGCGTGGCTCGAACACACCAACGACGACGCAGGCGGTGCGCTGTTTTTCCGGGCTACCGCTTTTTATGCTAAATTCCACTCTTTGCTCCTTCTTGATGCCTGCCGCGTACCCGCATAAATCGCATAGCCAGGCAGGTTTTATTCATGATATTTAGTAATCGGCAATTATCCGCAGACTGTAGTCTAAAAGTCAAAGAAAACCTCGAACGATGATTTTCCGCCGCGCTCTGCTGCGCGAGATGGCCGGCAATGCTTTGCTGGTTTTTTCGGTGCTGCTGATGATTACTCTCACCACAATGCTGATCCGCTATCTCGGACAAGCGGCTGGCGGCGCTGTGGCTAACGAGGCGGTGGCGGCCTTCCTCGGCTTCAGTATTATTAATTATTTGCCGGTTTTGCTGTCCTTGACGTTGTTTATCGCTGTTTTGATGACATTGACCCGCAGCTATCGCGATAGCGAAATGGTGGTCTGGTTCACCGCCGGATTGAGCGTCAAGGCATGGGTGCGTCCGGTGATGACCTTTGCCGCGCCAGCGGTATTCGCCATCGCATTTTTAAGTCTGGTGGTTTCCCCTTGGGCGTTGAGGAAAAGTGATGAGTTCCGGCAGCAAATGGACAGCCGCGACGACGTATCCTCGGTGGCGCCAGGCGTGTTCAAGGAATCCAAGTTTGCCGAGCGTGTGTACTTCGTGGAAAGCTTCGCTGGCGCGAATAACACGGTCAGCAACATTTTCATGCGCTCTGTCCAGCATCAGAAATTGGGCATACTGGTGGCTCAGCATGGTTTTCAGACGGTATCCGAAAATGGCGACCGATTCCTGGTGCTGCAGAACGGTCGGCGCTATGAGGGCGTCGGCGGTATGCCGGATTACAAGATCATGGAATTCGAGCGCTATTCCATCCGGATTCATGCCTATGAAGCGAGCCTGATTCCACCGACGCAGAAATCCCTGTCCACCCTGATGCTGCTGAGCGACCGTTCGTCGGTCAATATGGGGGAATTGCTGTGGCGGGTGGGCTTGCCTCTCAGCGCTTTCATACTGGCGTTGCTGGCGATACCGCTGAGTTTCGTCAATCCGCGCGCGGGGCGCTCGCTTAATTTGATTCTGGCGTTGCTGCTCTACATGATTTACAGCAATTTCCTGAGTATTACCCAGGCGTGGGTGGCGCAAAGCAAATTGTCTCCGTATATCGGGCTGTGGCTGGTGCATGTAGTGATGCTGCTGGTGCTGTCGTTCCTGTTTTACCGCCGGCTCGTACTGACCCCGTTCTGGATGGTCTGGCTGAAGAGATTGATTTCTCGTTTCAGCGGCGAGCGCACATGAGAATAATCAGCCGTTATCTGGCGCGTGAAATTTATTCGGCCACGTTGCTGGTGTTTGCCTCGCTGCTCATGCTGTTCGCATTTTTTGACCTGATTCACGAGTTGGGCGACCTGGGCAAGGGCGATTACCGATTGGTGAAAATCTTTGGCTATGTGCTGCTCTCCCTGCCCGGCCATGTTTACGAACTGTTCCCGATTGCGACCCTGATTGGCTCCCTGTTCGCTCTGGCGCAATTGACGGCCCATTCCGAGCTTACCGTGATGCGAGTGTCGGGGTTGTCCGCGCAGCGCATTGCCTTGTCGCTGGCGAAAGCCGGATTGCTGTTCGTGGCGCTGACCTTTGTTTTTGGTGAATTTATCGCGCCACTTAGCGGGCGAGCGGCCCAGGAGTTACGCCTGAAAGCGACCAGTTCAGTGGTGGCGCAGGAATTTCGTTCCGGGTTGTGGGTGAAAGATGCGGGGAGCTTCGTCAATGTCGAGGAGGTGCTGCCGGATACCTCCATGAAGGGGGTGAAAATCTATGAGTTCGATCCGGATTTTAGTTTGCGCGCCATCAGTTACGCAAAGCGCGGCGAACACGTGGCCGAGAACCGCTGGCGTCTGACGGACGTGGCGCAGACCCGGTTCGAACTGGGCCGAACGGTAGTCAGTACGCTTCCCGAAGCCTATTGGCATTCGGTGCTGACCCCCGACATCCTGAATGTGCTGCTGGTGGTGCCGGAGCAGATGTCGGCCTGGAACCTGTATTTTTATGTCCAGCACCTGAGTGAAAACAAGCAGAAAACCACGCGCTACGAAATCGCGCTGTGGTCGAAGCTGGTTTACCCTTTTGCGACTTTGGTGATGATTATGCTGGCATTGCCATTTGCCTATTACCAGGGACGTTCAGGCGGGGTTAGCGCGAAAATTTTTGCCGGTATCATGCTGGGACTGGGTTTTCACTTGCTGAACCGGCTATTCGCTCATCTCGGCCTATTGAACGACTGGCCGCCCATGTTCAGCGCTATTTTTCCGACGCTGGTGTTCTTTTGTGCGGCGATGGGGATGATGTGGTGGGTGGAGAGAAGATAGGCAGAAATAGTCCTGAGTCCTGAGTGGAAAGTGCTGAGTGGGTGGCATCGCTGCGCGATAGTGGTTTTAGACTCAGGACTCAGGACTCAGGACTCAGCACTCAGCACTGTCTTTGTTCCCGCCATGCGATCGTGCCAGAACAGGCCTTCCCGGTCGAATAGTGCCCACAGGATGCCGAAGCCCAGCCCCACTCCAATCAATGCAAGAAGAAAACGTAGGCACGCCTGTTTCAGGGTAAGTGGCTGGCCGTCAGTGCGTACTATCCGCAGGTGCCAGGTTTTCATGGGTAGGGTTTGCCCACCATGCAACCAGTACCAGATGAAATAGGATGCCATTACCAGCAGCAGGTAAAGCTGGAAAAAGAAGCGGAGCATGGGGGATAGCGGTGAGTGGAAGGCTACGGTGAAAGCGAAGCCGGCAATAAATAGCACTGCGGTCAGCAGCAGCGATTCGTAGAGCATGCCGGCCAGTCGGCGCAAAATGCCGGGAGTATGTGCCTCTTGCATGAAAAGTCGTGCCCTAGTTCAGCGCAGGTTTTGCTGTCTCAGCCTTGGCTGGGTCGATTGGAGTTTTCGGTGGTTCAGGGTTGGCTAATGGAAGCTTTGCCACTGCTTCTGGGGACTTGTTGCGCCGTAGGACTTCTTTTCTTTCTTCGGGCAGCTGCTGATATTTTTGCCATTTCTGTTTTACTTCCTGGCGTTTTTCTGGCGGCAGTTGCTTTAGTTGCTCATATTTTTTGCGCGCCTGCTCGCGTGCTGACGGAGTAAGGCTGCTCCAGTCCTTGAGTTGTTTCTGGATGCGCTGCTGCTCGTCCGGTGTTTTTTTCGGATAGCCTTTGGCCACGCCCAGCAGTTTTTTTCGTTGGTGAGGGGGCATTTTGTCCCACTCGCCGGATACTGGCGCCAGAACTTTTTTTTGTTCGGCTGAAAGCTCGCTCCAATTGGGTTGTCGAGGTTCCGGAGCCGGAATCGGTGCTTGGGGGGGCACTGGGGCTGCCAATGCGATCTCTTGCGTCAGCAGGCCGCAGGCAAGGATTATTCCTCCGAGGAGCCTTCTAGCCATGTATCAAATCCAGTGTCAATGAAAGCGTCAAAAGGTAATTCTTCGGCAAGCAGGTGCGCATCGATTTCAGAGAGGTCATTCATCTGATCGGTGGTTTGCCAGTAGGTGATGAACATCAGGCCAAGCAAAAGCACCGCCAGCGGCAACCAGGCTCGGAAATGCGAATGCCCCCTGTGGTGACCGCTCCTGCCGCTATGCCCACCCCACGCCAGACTGAAGTGGTGGTGAGGTTTGGCATAAGCTTCCAGGGCTTGCTGGCGTGCTGCTTGCAGGCGAAACTGTACGCGACCGTCCAGTTTGCTGGTGCCGTAATCAAGATGTTGCGTAATTTTTTTCGCCAGATCGTTTTCGTTCATGGCTCAATTCCCTTCGATTTCAAAAACGCCGCCACTGCGTGGGTGGCCCGGGAACAATGCGTCTTGACGCTGCCTTCGGAACAACCCATCGCGGCAGCGGTCTCAGAAACATCTAGTTCCTCCCAGTAACGCAGCAGGAATGCTTCCCGTTGACGTGCCGGCAAATTTTCTAATGCTTGTTCAATTAATTTAACGACTTGCGAGCGAGCCAGGGTTTCTTCCGGGCGATGAATTCTATTAGAGTCGTCCTCGACTTCCAAAGTTTCCAGAGGGTCGTATTCTTCTTCCTGATGTGGCGTCAGGGACGACAGCAGGGTGGTCCATAACGAGCGCACTTTCTGGCGCCGGTAATAGTCGCGGATGGTATTCTGCAAAATCCGCTGGAACAACATCGGGAATTCCTCGGCGGGCTTGCCCGAGTATTTTTCTGTCAGCTTCAACATCGAGTCTTGAACGATATCCAGGGCGCCATGCTCGTCGCGAACGGCAAATAGCGCCTGTTTGTAGGCGCGCCGTTCGACTTCGGTAAGGAAGTTGGAGAGTTCCTGGTAAGTGGCCAGTTGGGGTGTTCCTGAGTAGCGTACTTTGCAGCATCTTATCAAATAAAGAAAAATAAAGCAGAGTCTTTCGCAAGTTTGGTAAAATGCTGAACTTGACCAAGTTGGCGGCAACCATTAGTGTTCTAGGTTTCCCCGGAATGATTATTTAAGGCTGTTATATGGAATTGACGGGCGCAGAGATCGTTGTGCGCTGTCTGGCGGAAGAAGGTGCCGAATTTGTTTTCGGTTATCCCGGCGGTGCAGTGTTGAACATTTACGACGAGGTTTTCAAGCAGAACAAGTTCAAGCATGTTCTGGTCAGGCACGAGCAGGCCGCGGTGCATGCCGCCGATGGCTATGCGCGCGCTACGGGTCGGACTGGAATTGCCTTGGTGACCTCCGGGCCGGGCGCGACCAATGCCGTGACCGGCATCGCTACCGCCTATATGGATTCGATCCCGCTGGTGGTGATTTCCGGTCAGGTGCCGACCGCTGCGATCGGCATGGACGCCTTCCAGGAAGTGGATATGGTAGGCATCACCCGTCCCTGCGTTAAACATAATTTCCTGGTGAAGGATGTCAAGGATCTCGCCGAGACCATCAAGAAAGCGTTTTATCTCGCTTCCACCGGTCGGCCTGGCCCGGTAGTGGTGGATATCCCCAAGGATGTGACCCAGCACAAGACCGACTTCGTTTATCCGAAGAAGGTGACGATGCGCTCCTATAACCCGGTGATCAAGGGTCATCCGGGTCAGGTCAAGCGCGCGGTGCAGATGATCCTCGAGGCCAAGCGACCGATGTTCTATACCGGCGGCGGCGTGGTTTTGAGCAATGCGGCGGAGGAACTGACCCAGCTTACGCGTCAGCTCGGTTTCCCGATTACCAGCACACTGATGGGTCTGGGTGGCTACCCCGCCACTGACCCACTGTTTACCGGCATGCTCGGTATGCACGGCACCTATGAAGCCAACATGGCGATGCAGCATTGCGATGTGCTGATCGCTATCGGCGCCCGTTTCGATGATCGGGTGATCGGCAATCCGGAGCATTTCTTTCAGGATGGCCGCCGCATCATCCACATCGACATCGATCCCACTTCCATCGCCAAGCGGGTCAAGGTGGACGTGCCCATCGTTGGCAACGTCAAGGACGTGCTGGCAGAGATGAATAAGCTGATTCAGGCAAGCAAGGAGAAGCCTGACCGCGCCGCGCTCAAGACCTGGTGGACGCAGATCGAACTGTGGCGCTCGCAGGACTGCATGAAATATGATCGCGACAGCAGCCTGATCAAGCCCCAGTACGTGATCGAAAAGCTGCACCAGGTAACCCGGGGTGACGCTTATGTGACCTCCGACGTTGGACAGCACCAGATGTGGGCTGCGCAGTATTACAAGTTTGACCAGCCGCGCCGCTGGATCAATTCTGGCGGCCTGGGCACCATGGGCTTCGGCTTGCCGGCGGCGATGGGCGTGCAGTTTGCCCACCCCGAGTCTATGGTGGCCTGCGTGACAGGCGAGGGCAGCATCCAGATGAACATCCAGGAGCTGTCTACCTGCAAGCAGTTCAACCTGCCGCTCAAGATCATCCTGCTCAACAACCGCTACCTCGGTATGGTGAGGCAGTGGCAGGAATTTTTTTACGGCAACCGTTATGCCGAATCCTATATGGATGCGCTGCCGGATTTTGCCAAGCTGGCTGAAAGTTATGGCCATGTCGGCATGAAGATCGAGAAGCCGGAAGATGTCGAGGGTGCGCTGAAAGAGGCGTTCGACATGAAGGATAGGCTGGTATTCATGAACTTCATTACCGACCAGAAGGAAAATGTCTTTCCGATGATTCCCGCCGGCAAGGGCTTGAGTGAAATGATTCTGGTGTAATCCAATGAGACACATAATATCTTTGCTGATGGAAAACGAAGCGGGTGCGCTGTCCCGTGTTGCCGGACTGTTTTCGGCGCGCGGCTACAATATCGAGTCGCTGACGGTCGCTCCGACCGAGGACGCTACCCTGTCGCGCATGACCATCGTCACTCGCGGCTCCGACGATGTGATCGAGCAGATTACCAAGCAACTGAACAAGCTGATCGACGTGGTCAAGGTGGTGGATTTGTCCGAAGCCGGCCACATCGAGCGCGAGTTGATGCTGGTGAAAGTGCGCGCCGAAGGTGATTCGCGCGAGGAAATGAAGCGCATGTCGGATATCTTCCGTGGCCGTATTGTGGATGTCACCGACAAGACCTACACCATCGAGCTGACCGGTGCAGGCTACAAATTGGATGCCTTTCTTGAAGCGCTCGACAAGGATGCGATTCTGGAAACGGTGCGCACCGGTGCATCCGGCATCGGGCGTGGTGATAGAATGCTGAAAGTTTGATTTAAGGAGCTGTCAGCGGTCAGTGAAACAAAGACCTGCTGATGGCTGATAGCTATTTAACGAAAGGAAAGCAATGAAAGTTTATTACGACAAGGACGCCGATCTCTCCATCATCAAGGGCAAGAAAGTGACCATCGTCGGTTACGGCTCCCAGGGCCATGCCCATGCCGCCAACCTGAAGGATTCCGGCGTCAAGGTGACGGTCGGCCTGCGCAAGGGCGGCGCCTCCTGGGACAAGGCCAAGAAATCCGGCTTCACGGTGAAGGAAGTCGCCGATGCGGTGAAGGGCGCTGACGTGGTGATGATTCTGGTGCCCGATGAGATGCAGCCTGATGTCTATCGTAATGAGGTGGAGCCCAATCTGAAGAAGGGGGCGACACTGGCTTTTGCTCATGGCTTCAACATCCATTACAACCAGATTCAACCGCGTGCCGATCTCGACATTATCATGATTGCTCCCAAGGGCCCAGGCCACACGGTGCGTTCCGAGTACCTCAAGGGCGGCGGCGTGCCTTCCCTGATCGCCATCTACCAGGACGTATCCAAGAAGGCCAAAAACATTGCCTTGTCCTATGCGGCAGCCAATGGCGGAACCAAGGGCGGCGTGATCGAAACCAATTTCCGTGAAGAAACCGAGACCGATCTGTTCGGCGAGCAGGCCGTGTTGTGCGGCGGTTGCGTCGAGTTGGTCAAGGCTGGCTTCGAAACCCTGACCAATGCCGGCTACGCGCCGGAAATGGCCTACTTCGAATGCCTGCACGAGCTTAAGTTGATCGTCGACCTGATGTACGAAGGCGGCATCGCCAACATGAACTACTCGATTTCCAACAATGCCGAGTACGGCGAGTACGTCACCGGCCCGAAGGTGATCAACGACGAGTCTCGCTGGGCCATGCAGGAAGCGCTGAAGAACATTCAGAATGGCGAGTACGCCAAACGCTTTATCCTGGAAGGCAAAACCAACTACCCTGAAATGACCGCGCGTCGCCGTTTGAATGCCGAGCACCAGATCGAAGTGGTGGGCGAAAAATTGCGCTCCATGATGCCGTGGATCGCCAAGAACAAGCTGGTTGATCAGTCCAAAAACTAGTGAGGAGTTAGGGGTGAGGAGTTAGGAGTAACAAGCCGCTCTCCTCACTCCTTACTCTTCACTCCTCTCTACAATAAATGTGCATCGGTATCGCCCCCCCAGTGAAAAATTATCCCCACCCCATCATCGCCCGCGAGGGTTGGCCGTTTCTGGCCGGCATCGTGGTACTTTCGTCGTTGGTTACGTTTCTTGCCGGTTGGCTGTGGGCACTGCCGTTGTGGATCATCAGCCTGTTCGTATTGCAGTTTTTCCGCGATCCGGGGCGCAATGTGCCGACGGCGCGCAATCTGGTGATTGCCCCTGCCGATGGTCGTATTGTCGCCGTCGAACGCGTCCAGGATCCCTATCTCAAGCGTGATGCGCAGAAGGTCAGCGTGTTCATGAATGTGTTCAACGTTCATTCCAACCGCAGTCCGGTGGATGGCGTGGTGGAGGAAATCTGGTACAACCCGGGAAAATTCATCAATGCCGACCTGAACAAGGCCTCCACGGAAAATGAGCGCAATGCCATCTGGCTGCGCTCCGATTGTGGCTACGACATAACCTGCGTCCAGGTGGCCGGGCTGATTGCGCGGCGTATCCTGTGCTATGCCAAGCCTGGTGAGTGGCTGGCGCGCGGCCAGCGCTATGGTTTCATTCGCTTCGGCTCGCGCGTGGACGTGTACTTGCCATTGACCGCCCAGGTGCGTGTCAGTATCGGCGACAAGGTCCGTGCCGGGGAAACCGTGCTGGCCGAACTGCCGATGAATGTCGGCTGATCTACTGGCATCATTTGCAATGAAGCTCTCAGCCAACTTTTCCTCATCGAGATTGCCCTCTCCTCAATCCTCTCCCGTCTCGCCAGAGCGAGCAGCTTTGCTGCCGCTCTCGGCGGGGACACTCCTTGCGGGTGCAGGGAGAGGAGGCAAACGTGAAAGGTACTCGTTATGACGGAAGACTATAACCTCGACAATCGCAAATCCCTGCTGGATGGTCGTTTGAGACGGCGTGGTATCTACCTGCTGCCTAACATGTTCACAACGGCGGCGCTGTTTTCCGGGTTCTACGCCATCGTTCAGGCCATGAACGGGAATTTCGAGCAGTCTGCGGTGGCGATTTTTATCGCCATGGTGATGGACGGCCTGGATGGCCGGGTGGCGCGCCTTACCCATACCCAGAGTGCGTTCGGGGCGGAATACGATTCGCTTTCCGATATGGTGTCGTTTGGCGTGGCGCCCGCCTTGATCGTGTATGTATGGGCGCTGAAAGACATGGGCAAGCTGGGCTGGATTGCCGCCTTTGTCTATTGCGCCGGCGCGGCGCTGCGGCTGGCGCGCTTCAACACCCAGCATGAAGTTGCCGACAAGAATTTCTTCCAGGGTTTGCCAAGCCCTGCGGCTGCAGCGTTGCTGGCTGGGCTGGTGTGGGTGATGAACGAGTACCATATTCGCGGTACCGATATCCGCTGGGTGGTGTGGGGGGTGACCCTGTTCGCCGGGTTGACCATGGTCAGCAACCTGCGGTATTACAGCGGCAAGGGTATCAACCTGCGCAAGAGCGTGCCCTTTGTTGGCATCTTGTTGATCGTTCTGACCTTCATCCTGATTTCTTTCGATCCGCCGCGTGTCCTGTTCAGCGTCTTTGTGCTGTATGCGCTATCCGCTTACGTGGACTGGCTGTGGGGTGTGGTGCGGAGAAGGCGGAGCAGCTAGCCGCTTGCGCTCACAAATGAAACCGTTTATATTTCAAGCCATGAATTCCGCTATTCCTGCTTCCTTCGCTTCATATCGGGCCAACCTCCTGCTGGTCGGCCTGCTGCTGCGCCGCAGGCGCTAAATTCCTCCCCCCACTTGTTTTGAATTGCGGAAATCGGCGGAAAACCGGTTTTCGTGTTATGAATTACGACTTCTGCAACGGAGCCCGTCATGAAAAATAAATTAATCATATTCGATACTACCTTGCGCGATGGCGAGCAAAGCCCCGGCGCTTCCATGACCAAAGAGGAGAAGGTGCGGATTGCGCGGCAGCTTGAGCGAATGCGCGTGGACGTCATCGAGGCCGGTTTCCCCGCTGCCAGCAACGGCGATTTCGAGTCGGTCAAAGCGGTCGCGAGCAGCATCAAGGACAGCACGGTGTGCGGTCTGGCGCGCGCTCTGGAGCGCGATATCGAGCGTGCCGGCGAGGCGATCAAGCCAGCCGTTTCAGGCCGTATCCACACTTTTATCGCCACCAGCCCGATCCACATGGAGAAGAAGCTGCGCATGAGCCCGGACCAGGTGGTCGAGCAGGCAGTGAAGGCGGTTAAATGGGCGCGCAAGTGGACCGATAATGTCGAGTTCTCCCCCGAGGACGCCGGACGCTCCGAGACCGATTTCCTGTGCCGCATCCTGGAAGCGGTGATCGAGGCCGGCGCCACGACCCTGAATATTCCCGACACCGTCGGCTATAACCTGCCGCAGCAGTTCGGCAGCCTCATCGCCACCTTGCGCGAGCGCATTCCCAACTCTGACAAGGCGATCTTTTCGGTGCACTGCCACAACGATCTCGGTCTGGCCGTGGCGAACTCCCTCTCTGCGGTACTGGCCGGGGCGCGTCAGGTGGAATGCACCATCAACGGTCTGGGCGAGCGGGCGGGCAATGCTTCGCTGGAAGAGGTGGTAATGGCGGTGCGCACGCGCCAGGACTTTTTTACCTGCGACACCGGCATCGACACCACCCAGATCGTGCCGGCCAGCCGGCTGGTGTCGGGCATTACCGGCTTCGCGGTGCAGCCCAACAAGGCCATCGTCGGCGCCAATGCCTTCGCTCACGAATCCGGCATCCATCAGGATGGCGTTCTCAAGCACCGTGAAACCTACGAGATCATGCGCGCCGAGGATGTCGGCTGGAGCGCGAACAAGATGGTGATGGGCAAACATTCCGGTCGAAACGCCTTCCGCAGCCGCCTGGTTGAACTGGGCATAGCATTGGAATCGGAAGAAGCGCTCAACGCCGCATTCGCCCGCTTCAAGGATCTCGCCGACAAGAAGCATGAGATTTTCGACGAGGATATCCATGCACTGGTCAGCGACGAAGAACAGGCGATGGTGAAGGAACAGTTCAAGCTGGTGTCCCTGCGTGTCTGCTCGGAAACCGGCGAAACGCCTCATGCTCAAGTCACTGTCAGCGATGGCGGCAAGGAAAAGGCGGCTGAAGCCGATGGCGGCGGGCCTGTGGATGCTTCGTTCAAGGCGATAGAATCGATCGTCAAAAGCGGTACGGAACTTCTGCTCTATTCGGTCAACAACATCACCAGCGGAACGGATGCGCAGGGCGAAGTCACGGTGCGGCTGTCCAAGGGTGGACGCATCGTCAATGGCCAGGGGGCGGATACCGACATCGTGATCGCCTCGGCCAAGGCCTACCTCAATGCGTTGAACAAGTTGGCGGGAAAACTGGAGCGGATGAATCCGCAGGTTTAATAATCAAGTGCGGCTGAGTCGGGCGTAAAAAACGGCGCTGAAGAAAAACACTATTGCCAGCGCAATTTCCACCCCCGCCAAGGTCGCCGACAGGCCCTTGTCGCTCATCGCGCGCACCACGCCTTCGGTGAGGTAAAGCAGGATCAGCATCGAGGCCCACTGGTAAGTGTAGCGTTTGCCGCGCAGGATGCCGGACAGCGGCAGCAGCAGCGGCAGAACCTTGAAGACCAGGCTGGAGCCGCCGGGGCGTAGCGGCGCGAGCCACAATTCCCAGGCGAGGCACAGGACGATTAGCGCGATCAGGGTGGCGATGCTGGCATAGTGGAGGGCTGCGGTCCGGTTCATGTGCTGCTTTCTCGTATCATGCGCAGGAGTGCCGCCTCGGCCTGTTCGGCATTGAGGACGGTATCCGGAAAATCGAAGCGCAGCAGCTGGCCGTCATCCAGAATGTCGAAGCCGTCGCAGTCGATTCCCACCAGGGTTGCATCGCTGACACTCGTGCCGTAGTAGACACGGCAAAAGAATTGCAGGTCGCCGGCCTGTTCGAGGTTGAAGCGGGCCAGAAGCGCTTCTTCCTGTTGCGCCATGGAGTTTGGTGGGGGCAGAATTTCTGCCGGGGAAACCCACCGTGCCACGCCGAAGCCGCCGATGTAGCGCAGCGTGACGGGCTCGATGCGGTAGAAATTGAAATCCAGTGCGAAATATTGTTCCGTGCTGGGGAAGTAGCGCAGATAGCGCGCCTTGAGCTGCTCCGTGGTTTCCACGCGCAGGGCTTTGCCGACCAGCGTGAGCCGCTCTCCGGCCTGGATGTCGGTGGATTGCTCATGCACCAGGAAACTGGTGCGCGCGTCCTGCTCGATGTTGCGGGTGTGTTCAGCCAGTTGGCTGATCAGAAAAAGTGGCCTGGCTTCATGATCGGTCAGGTAGGAGACCGCAGAGCCGAACGGGTAACCGCCGAGTTTTTGGGAAAGCGTGGAAAGCAAGCCGACACGCTCAGCGCGCAACAACCTGCGGGCCTGTTTCCAGAGGATTTTCGGGGTGGTCATAGCGAGTTGATGGGGTGGCCAAATCCCAGTAATTGATCCATAGTGGAAGTCTCCATTTTTAACCTAGAAACCTTGGTTGGACGGGGTGGAGTGTGCGGTTTTTGGGGTGCAGGGCAAGGCACAACGACGCGGAATGGTCGTTCCATTCCAAGGAGTTGTAACGCTGTCATGCGCCGCAAAAACCGTGCAATACGCCCCGTAGCGGACTCGCCAACCGGGTGAAACGGTACTAATGAACAAGTTTATTGGAATCACAGTGTCGCCTAGAGGCGCCTACTTTTGGTAAATGTCCAGCCGAGCGGTCAACTGAGGTTTCTAGGTTCGATATGATAACGCAATTCATGCCTCAGAATTTTTCTCGTATCCATCCGTTTTTGCTCCTGGTTCGGCGACGTTTCAAGGAAGATCGCTGTGTTCAGTTCGCCGCGAGCCTGACCTACACCACTTTGCTGGCACTGGTGCCGATAGTCACCATCGCGCTGACGGTATTGTCCGCTTTCCCGGTATTTACCGACCAGATGACCCAGCTCAAGGTGTTCATTCTCAGCAATTTCGTGCCGATCTCGGCTGGCAAGATCATCTCGGTGTACATGCAGCAATTCTCCCAGAAGGCGGCGCATCTGACAGCGCTGGGCATCGGCTTGCTGGCGGTGACTGCGTTCGTGTTGATGCTGACCATCGATCACGCCTTCGATGTGATCTGGCGCGTGCGCCGAAAGCGCCCGTTGCTGCGCCGCTTCCTGATCTACTGGGCGGCACTGACGCTCGGACCGCTGCTGATCGGAGCCAGCCTGTCCCTGACTTCCTACCTGGTCAGCCTTCCTCTCGGGCTGACGAAAGGTGTACCCGTAGTCGGCATGGTGACCCTGAAAATTGTGCCGGTGGTGCTGACCATCCTCGCTTTCGCGCTGCTCTACAGGATGGTTCCCAGCCGTCCGGTTTTACCGCTGCATGCCTTGGTCGGCGGGGTAGTGGCGGGGATTGCCTTCGAACTGATGAAGAAGGTGTTTGCGCTTTATGTCACTCATTTCCCCACCTATACCCTGGTTTACGGTGCATTTGCCAGTGTTCCACTTTTCCTGATCTGGATTTATCTGTCCTGGCTGGTGGTGCTTTCCGGGGCGGTGATCGCCGCTGCGCTTCCTTACTGGAACACGTCCGTGCGGCAGGGCGGGGAAGGCGTCGGACAGGAATTCTTCGCCGCGCTGGCCATCCTCAAGGTGATGTATCAGGCGCATCAGGCCGGCGAAACGCTCAACTTGCAGCGCCTGCTGCATGAATCGGGTCTGGGCCTGGAAGAAGCAGAGGATATTCTCGATCGGCTGAACGAGGTGAACTGGGTGGGAAACGTGGAGGGCGGTGGCTGGACCCTGACCCGCAGCGCGGAGGCGATCAGGCTTGCCGATGTTTACCGCGTTTTCGTGTTCGATCCGGATCGGGCCTGTTCGGCTCCAGGCTTTGCAGGTGTGCGAGCAGGCGCATTGCTGGTTAACCTGACGGGCAAGCTGGACGTGGCATTGAGCCAGTCCTTAAAGGAGTTATTCAACCCCGGCTGAACTCGAACCTTTCGTAGCCCGCTGTTTGCTCCACCAGCTTGACGGCGCGGATGGTCTGGGTCGTATTGTCATTGAGCTCGAGCAGCAACTCGCGTTGTGGGCCGAAGGTTCCGCGTGGTGCGATCAGGGTTTCCTGCTGCCTGAGCAGGAGGATTTCAGGCAGCAGCAGGGCGGCCTGAAAAGTTTCCGACGGGCCGGCAATGGACGGTTTGATTCTGGCTGGATCGGCCTTGGGGGCGACCAACTGAGCGCCGATTTCAAGATGGTCGGCCTTGTCGCTTTTCACCCAGCGCACGGCGCCGATATTCCATTTGTTCGATCCATCTGATTTTAATCCGATCACATCGCCTGGGCGAATCTGGGGTAGCGTCTCGAAAGTGCCGCTCAGTGCAAGACCGCCAGCACTTTCATTGATGACCAGCCATTTCCCCGAGGTGAAGCGCTGATCTCTAGTCCGCTGGATAAATGAGAGATCCGTGCTATTGCCGGGCTCGCGCCCACCCAGGAAGTGATGGAGGGACGGCAAGCCGATGCAAACCTGGGTGCTGGAGATGTTTTCTGTCCGGCTGAACATCCGTTTCGGTGCCGCCGACCAGATCTTGAGCAGGCATTTCAGCAGATCTCCGTAGTTGGCTTCCTTGGCGACCTCGGGAAGATGCAGGTTTTTCGGCAATTCTCCTGCGTTCAATCTTTCTATGTGGTGATGTAACGCATGTGCCAATTCCAGCGTGTTGAGCAGGATGTCGCCGCGGTTGTCCACTTCGTCCAGGCCCTGTGGCAACGGCTTGGGTGGCTTGTCGCTATTGGTCTGCGCAAGAAACAGACCGATTGGATTGTCGGTGTGTGCGAACGCCTGCAGTTGTGCGAGACTGCCGAACGCCACCAGGTAGTTCTGGATGCGCGCGACTTCACCAGGGCTCAGGTGATAAGGATTTGACAGCGCGAGCAACAGAGTTTGCTTGTAAACGTGATTAATGCTGCTTTCATGTTCCTCGTCGACAATGGTTTCACTGGCAATATCCTGCTCGATGGCGAAGCGGAAAATCTGGTGTATCTCGAACCAGATGCCGGAGGGAGCGGGGGCATAGGTCTGGTAGCAGATCATCAGTATCCGGCTCAAGGCGGATATGGCGCGCTGCGCCGCAGTCATCGCTATTTTCCCCTTGCCCAGGGTAATGCGTGCATTCTGGTAATCGAGCAGGATGATTTTGTAGCCGGCTGCGAGTGCCATCAAAAGTTGGCGCGCCTGCTCGGCCATTTGCCGGTTTTTCCCCGGCTGCGGCAGTCGGGTGGCAACATACTGTTCTTCCATGGCGGGCAACAGCTTGAGGATGGCGCTGCGATATAATTCGAGCAACTTCAGGCGCGTGTCCATGGCGACTTTTTGTCGATTCAGTGCGCTGATTTCGTCGTCCAGGGTGCGGCAAACCTCGCTAATGTTGGTGAGGGGCAGGTCGTTCAGCCACTCTTTCAAGTGTTTCGGGCGCGTCTCCACAGTCAGATCTTCGACCGGATCGGGTGTGGGTACAGTCAACATTAGCGACATGGTGGTATCCCCTGGCAAGAAAGTGCTTTATCCAGTAAATTCTAGAAACAATCAGATAAATCCAATACTCTGGAATCATACAGCAAGAGCGGGCTTGGACGTAGCAAGGGCTTTGTATTGATGGTTGAGGGCAATCTGTGGCGCAAGTACTGATGGAAAGGGTTGTATTGATGAAGCGTGTGTTTTTTGGGTTCTTCCTGGCGATTTTTAGCCTGGCGGTGGCTGCGGCCGATTTTTCATTCAAGGATATCGTCGGCAAGCAGCATAATCTGGCTGATTATCGCGGCAAGTGGGTGCTGATTAATTTCTGGGCAACCTGGTGCCCGCCTTGCCTGAAGGAGATCCCGGACCTGATCGCGCTGCATGACGAGCACAAGGACAAGGATCTGGTGGTGATCGGTATCGTCACGGATTATAACAACCAGAAAACAGTCACCGATTTCGCCAGGGATCACCGGATTTCCTATCCGGTGGTGCTGGGTAATGATGCCATCGTGGCGCAGATCGGTCGGGTGGAAGGGCTGCCGATGACTTACATGTTTAATCCGCAAGGTAAGATGGTGGCGTACAACGTGGGTGCGTTGACGAAAAAGGCGGTTGAAGGCTACATTGGGGCAAAGAAGTAAGTTCGTAGCCCTCTCCCCAACCCTCTCCCGCAAGCGGGCGAGGGGGCAAACGTGAAGGGCGCTTGTTATGATTTGGAGGAGTTCATGTTGAAACGGTTTCTTATTGTATTGCTGATGTTTTTATCTGGATCGGTCGTGGCTGAAACTCGTGACGTTCAGGGGTTTTTTGACCAGAATCTGGGAGATTTCAAGACCGAACTTGCGGTCGCGCGCAAAGAAGGCAAAATCGGCATCCTGCTGATGTATGAGCTGGAGGACTGCCCTTTCTGTCACCGCATGAAGGGAACCATCCTCAACCAGTCCGAAGTGCAGGATTATTATCGCAAGCACTTTCTTATTTTCAGCGTTGACATTTATGGCGACAACCCCCTGGTGGACTTTTCAGGCAAGCCAACCACCGAGAAGAAGTTTGCTGCCGAGCAGCGTGTGCGGGCCACCCCGGTATTCGGCTTTTACGATCTTGACGGCAAGCCGATGACCCGTTTTACGGGCGCCTCCAAAGACGTGAACGAGTTCATGCTGCTGGGGCACTACGTGGCAGAGGGCGCCTGGAAAACCATGCCGTTTGCCAAGTACAAGCAGCAGCCAGTGAAATGATGCTTTCCCGTATCGGGATCGCACTGGTCTTGATGGCCTGGCTGATGCCGCATGGCTGGTCCGCACCTGCCGGCAAGCGGCTCACGCTCGGCGAGGCGCTGGCGGCAGTGGAGGCTGCCCACCCTGACCTGCGGCTGGCCGAGGCTGACCGGTCGAACGCGCTGGCCGAGCAGGAAGCGGCGGCCTCGCGCAGTGATCTTTTCGTCAATGTCGAAGCCGGTCTGCGTCGCGCGCAACCGTCTTCCGGCCCGGATGCCAGCCTTTCCGACAATTCCCTTCGGTTGAGCGCACGCAAAAGCCTGTACGATTTTGGCCGCACCGCCTTGTCCGAGCAGGCGGCGAAAGCCACGGTGGAGGCGCGCGAGATTGGTCTGCTGGAAACGCGTGAGCGGCGCCGCATCGAAGTGATGGCGCGGTTTTTCAGCGTTCTGGCGGCGGACATGCAGTTTGTCGCCGATAATGAAACCATGGCAGTGGCCTATGTCAATGCCGATAATGCCAGGGACCGCCTCAAGGTTGGTCAGGTATCCGCTACGGAACTGGCGGAGCTGGAGTCCCGTTACCAGGACATACTGGTCAAACGCAACGCCAGCCAGGCTCGCGCCCGCCTCGCCCGGGCGCAACTGGCGAATGCCATGAACCAGCCCGGGCAGCTTGCCGCCGAACTGGAAGATCCGAAACTCGCCACCAATAACCTCGCCCTGCCGGATTACGAGACCCTGCTGCCCATCATGCAGGAAAATAACCCCCGGCTACGCACCCAATCAGCCCTGCTCGAAGCCTCCCGGCAGCGCATGGAAGCCTTGCGCGCCGAAAATTCTCCAAGCCTGGATGCCGAGGTCGAAGCTGCGGGCTACAGCCGGGAAACGGCTACCCGTGACAACCTGCGCGCCGGCGTGGTGTTGACCTGGCCGGTGTATCAGGGTCGGCGCGTGTCGGCGCAACTGGCGCGGGAACAGGCCCAGTTTCACAAACTCCAGGCCGAGGCTGACAAGCTCGGGATGGATCTGGCCGAAGCGCTTCTGGAAGTTTGGGCGGAGGTCGTTCAGTTGCAACGCAGTGGGCGCGCGGCGGCCCGGAAGCAGGTCGAATATCGCGATCTGGCGCTGGAAAGGGCGCGCGGGCAATATGAAGTGGAGCTGAAAACCAACCTGGGAGACGCCATGGCGGCGACAATGGAAGCGAAACTGCGCGAGCGTCGCACAGAGTACCAGTTGGCGCTGGGATTCGCACGGCTCCAGGCGCTGCTGGGTAAGCCGCTGGAAAGCACGGGTAAAGACGAGGGGCGGGCGAAATGACGAAATGGGTTTTGGCGGGCATGTTGTGTGCGGCTTCTGCTGTTTGGGCGGAGAGTTTTCCTGCGACCTTGCAATGGTCGCAGCGGGTGGAGTTATCTCCGCGAGTATCCGGCATCGTGCGCGAGGTCGGGGTGAATGCAGGCGATGGTGTGCGGAAAGGACAGTCGCTCCTGACTTTGGACGCCGCGCCTTATCAGGCGCGGGTGGCCGAGAGCCGAGCCGCAGTCGCCCGTTTTGCTGGGGAAATGGCGGAGGCCCGGCGCGATCTGGGCCGTACCCAGGAACTCTACGACCGTACCGTGATTTCCACCTCCGAGTTGGATCAGGCCAGGTTGCGCCAATCCCGCGCCCAGGCCCAACTGGATGGCGCCCAGGCACGTCTTGTACGGGAACGTCAGGATCTGACGGATAGCGCATTGCGTGCCCCCTTCGACGCGGTGGTCGTGGCGCGTCTGGCGGAGCCGGGGCAGAACGTGGCGGTCGGGCTTCAGCCCCAGCCATTGCTGGTACTGGCGAAGGCGGGAGAAATGGTGGCGCGCTTCAAAGTGCCCGCCGACCGCATCGGCAGCCTCAAGACCGGACAGGCCGTGACGGTCGCTGTAGGCAAGCAGGACTACCCGGCCACGCTTAAAAACCTCGGCTTGGAGCCGGTCAAGGACAAAGACGGGGTGGTTTACGAGGTGGATGCGGTGTTTGCGATGAAGGCGCTGATGCGCGCTGGAATGGCGGCGACGGTAAGGTTGCCTTAACGTGAAACTCGCGTGGTGAACCTTCGTTAGGGCTGCCTTCAAAGCGTATTTTCGAGAGGGGCCGGATGAGTTATTTAAACAAAAACGCAATCAAATTCCGGCTGCTTGTTCCGCTTGCATTGGTGCTGGTGGCCTCCCTGTTGGCCTTTGTCTACGGCACTTCCCGCGAGGAAGCATCGCATATTGCGGAGGATTTTCAGCGTAGCGCCCTGGCTGCGCAGCGCAATTACGATTCTGCCCTGCGGGCCGAGGTGGAGACTCTGTCCGCCGCCCTGGAATTTCTCCAGAACGACGAAGCCCTGCGGCGCAGCCTGGTGACCGGGGATAGGGAAGGGGCCATGCAGCATGCAGCCCCCATTTTTGCACGCTTGCGCGCGCAGTTTCGAATCACTCACTTCTACCTGCTTACTCCGGATCTGCGGGTATTGCTTCGCGTGCATGAACCCGACCGCCACGGTGATGTCATCGGGCGTTACACTGCAATGCAGGCGGAAAAGTCCGGAAAGCCGGCATCCGGAGTCGAGCTGGGCCCATTGGGTACGTTTACCTTGCGCGTGGTGTATCCCCTCCACGATGCCAAGGGTCTGATCGGTTATCTCGAACTGGGGGAGGAGATCGAACATGTTGTCAGCAACGCGCGCACCGCTGTCGGCGTCGATCTTTCCATTACTATCGACAAGCGTTTTCTTTCGCGCAAGGATTGGGATGAGGGAATGCAGATACTTGGGCGCCCTGCCGAATGGAATAGGTTGGCGTCATCCGTGGAGACGTACTCGTCGTTGAAGACGCCGGCAGAAACGATGGAGCATATGCTGCGCAGTGCATCCGTGCGGGGTGGAAAGGAGGGGTATGCCATCGGCGATAGGCAATACTATGCGATGGCGTACCCGCTCGCCGACGCCGGCAAACGGGAAGTTGGGACGCTACTGGTATTGCGTGACATGACCGAGCGTCTCGAAAATAACCGGAATGCGATACTTGAAATTAGCGGGTTTGCCTTCGCGATGGGTGGTTTCGTGCTGGTGTTCTTCTATTTTCTGGCGGGGAGGATAGAGCGCAGGCTCGAAGCCGCGCGCCTTCAGCTCGTTGACGAGGCGCATGCACGGGAGGTCATGCAGAAGAAGCACATCGATGCGCTGGAAGCCAATCAGACGCGTCTGCTCGAAGTGCAGGAGGCGCTGATTCAGGCCAAGGAGGCGGCGGAGCTGGCCAGTCAGGCAAAATCCGAATTTCTGGCGCGCATGAGCCACGAATTGCGGACGCCGATGAATAGCATTCTTGGCTTCGCGCAACTAATGAAGTTTGATCCGGCGAATCCCCTTTCCGCCGAGCAGGTTGAGTTTGTTCAGCACATTATCAAGGCCGGCGGACATCTGCTGGAGCTGATCAATGAGACGCTGGATTTGTCCAGTATTGAAGCGGGCAGGCTGGATGTCCATATGAATAAAGTCGACATCAATCTGCTGCTGGACGAGTGTGTCGAGTTGATCAGACCACTGGCGGACGTCCGGAATATTCGGATCCTGAATCCGATCGGCAGTGAGCAGCACTTTGTTCTGGGTGACCGGTTTCGTTTGAAGCAGGTCATGCTGAACTTGCTGTCGAATGCGGTGAAATTCAACCGGGATGAAGGCACGGTAACACTGGGTTGCGGCTATGGGTCATCGGGTGAAGGGAGACTGCGCCTGAGTGTGACCGATACTGGCGAGGGGATTCCCGGCGCATCGCTGGATCAGCTATTTCAGCCATTTTCCCGGCTCAATGCCGAGGAGAAAGAAATAGGGGGAACCGGTATCGGCCTTGCCATCAGCAAGCGTATGGTTGAATTGATGGGGGGGACGGTCGGAGTGAATAGTGTGCCGGGCCAGGGCAGCACATTCTGGATCGAACTGGAGCAGCCTGCGTTGCCGGGCAACCAGTAATCGCATCCGGAGGGAAAGGGGGCTTGCTCAATTCTTGTAAGGCGTAGGGCTACCCTTCCTAACGCATTCCTCTGGCCGCAAAGAATGCGCCGATTTCCTTGTCGGCCTGCAGGATGTGCAGTTCTGCCCAGTCGGTGATGAAGGCCGAAACCAGCGCCGCCTTGGCTGGGTTGGGGGTGAGCAGGGCGTTCCTGATGTTATTCAATTGCTGGAGCAGGCCGAGGTGTTCCGCGATGTGGTCTTCCAGGTCGGGAAAGCCGTATTCCGTCATCAGCCTTTCCTCGAGGGCGAAATGCCCGCAGGCGAAAAGAATCAGGTCGTCCATCATCTCCTGGGATGCCTCGTGCCGGTCGCCTTGGGCGACCGTGTCGGTGATCAGGTTGACCCGCTCGATGATCTCGCGGTGCTGGTCGTCGATGGCGGCGATGCCGACACGGTGGCGGCTTTCGTTCCAGATCAGATGATGCTTGTGCATGGTGGCTGACTATTCTTTAGCCCGGATGGCGGATTTGGGGCGGAATGCCTTGATCGCTTCTTCCCGGGTTTCCAGGTAAGGCCCGCCGATCAGGTCGATGCAGTAAGGCACGGCGGCAAACACGCCATCGAGGGTTTCCTTGATCGCCTTGGGTTGTCCGGGCAGGTTGATGATCAGGCATTGCTTGCGGATGACGCCGACTTGGCGGGAGAGGATGGCGGTGGGCACATACTTCAGGCTGACGGCGCGCATTTGCTCGCCGAAGCCCGGTAGCACCTTGTCCGCCACGGCCAGCGTCGCCTCCGGTGTGACATCGCGCGGCGCCGGGCCGGTGCCGCCGGTGGTGAGTACCAGGCAGCAGCCTTCTTCGTCCGCCAGCTGACGCAGAGTCGCTTCGATTTGCGACTGCTCATCCGGGATCACGCGGGTGACGGCACGCCACGGCGTGGTCAGCGCGTTGGCCAGCCAGTCGTTGAGCGCCGGGATGCCCTGGTCTTCGTAAACGCCCTGCGAGGCGCGGTCGCTGATGGTGACCAGGCCGATCAGCGCTGGCTGTTGGCTATTCATCATGCGACTCCGGATCAGTGCCTTTTTCTTCGAGAATCATTTCACGCAGCAGCTTGAACAGGGCGCGGCTGCTCTTTGGGGGCTTGCCGGCGGCGGCCTCTTTCTGCGCGTTGCGGATCAGGGTGCGGATCTGCTGGATGTCGGCCCGCGCATATTCAACCACCAGTTCGCTCAAGGCTTTTTCATCAGTAAGCAAGCGCTCACGCCAGCGCTCCAGCAGGTGGAATTTTGCCCCCTGAACGCGCGTGACATTGTTCCACTCATCCAGTTTGGCCCGGATGGGTTCCTCGTCAACAAAACGCATTAATTTGCCGAGGTATTGCATCTGGCGGCGGCGGGCTTCGTGGCCGGTCAGGCGTTTGGCTTCAATCACCGCATCCAGCAAAGTCTCGGGCAGATTTATTTGCGCCAGCTGATTCTTGTTCAGCCCTACCAGTTGTTCGCCGATGTCCTGTAATGCGTGCATTTCCTGCTTGCGCTTGGTTTTGCTCGGGGGTTCCGGCCTGTCGTCGAACGAGTTGTCTTCTGTATCCGTCATGGTTTCGCAAATGGAATCAAAGTTGCTATGATAACCCCAAAAACAGGATTCCACCGCAGAGGACGCGGAGGACGCGGAGGAAACCCAGAGGCTGGAACCTTGTGAAGAGTCCCCTTATCTGGGGAGCTACATGGGTACGTCATGAGGTTTTTGAATTCCTCTGCGTCCTCCGCGTCCTCTGCGGTTAAAATGCTGTTTATTAATTCTTCTCCCAATTGCCTTCAGCAAGCCTTTTGCTGAAATTTTCGAGGTGCACGTGCCAGATTCCCGTTTTTCCCATTCTATTGAAACTCTGAGCCAGATCACTCGCGACATTCTGAACCAGTCGAAACTGGCTGGCGCTACGGCCTGCGAGGCGGAAGTGTCGCAAGGCTTTGGCCAGAACGTCTCGGTGCGTCACGGCGAGGTCGAAACCATCGAGTACAATCGTGATAATGGCCTGGGTGTTACGGTTTACTTCGGCCAGAAGCGCGGCCACGCCAGCACTTCGGATCTGTCCCCCCAGGCGATCAAGGATACCGTTGCGGCGGCGGTGAGCATTGCCCGATACACCGCCAGCGACGAATTCGCCGGGCTTGCCGACGAGAACCTGCTGGCCAGGGAGATTCCCGACCTCAGCCTGTACCACCCATGGGAGTTGTCGGTGGAACAGGCGATCGAGCAGGCAAAATCCTGTGAGGCCGCTGCGTTCGCGGTGGACAAGCGCATCGACAATTCCGAGGGCGCTTCGGTATCCACTCAGGAGTCTCTGTTCATGTACGGCAACAGCCTGGGCTTCCTTGCCGGCTATCCTTCCTCGCGCCATGGCATCAGTTGCGCGGTGATCGCTGAAGATGATGGGGGAATGCAGCGCGATTACTGGTACAGCTCGCGGCGCGATGCCGACGAGCTGGAGAGTGCCGAAGCCGTTGGCCGCAAGGCTGGCGAGCGCACCGTGCGCCGGCTCGCGGCGCGCAAGATCAAGACCACCGAGTGCCCGGTGCTGTTCGAAGCGCCGATTGCTTCCGGCCTGATCGGGCACCTGGTCGGCGCGGTCAGCGGCGGCAGTCTGTACCGAAAATCCTCTTTCCTGCTCGACAGCCTGGGCCAGCAAATTTTCGCGCCTTTCATTCAGATCCGCGAACTGCCACATATTCTCAAGGGGCTGGGCAGCAGCCCCTTCGACAATGAAGGCGTCGCCACCTGTGCACGCGACCTGATCAAGGACGGGGTGCTCCAAGGTTATTTTCTTGGCAGCTATTCAGCGCGCAAATTGGGCCTGACTTCCACGGGCAATGCCGGCGGCAACCACAATCTGATTATCGAGAGCAGCGGGCAGGATTTTGCCGGTCTGCTGAAAATGATGGGCAAGGGATTGGTGGTGACGGAGTTGCTCGGTCACGGCATCAACCCGGTGACTGGTGATTATTCCCGAGGGGCTGCCGGTTACTGGGTGGAAAACGGTGAAATTCAGTTCCCGGTCGAGGAAATCACCATTGCCGGCAATCTCAAGGATATGTTCAAACAGATTGTGGCGGTCGGCAACGACGTCCTGGTTCAGGGTTCGAAGCAGTGCGGTTCGGTGTTGATCGAGCGGATGACAGTGGCGGGGGACTGAGTCCTGGGTTCCGATTCCTGAGTCCAAGGAGGGGTACTCAGGACTCAGGACTTTTAACTCAGGACTCTAGTGATCGTGGTAAAATCATCCTTTTGCTTTTTGGAAAGAGCCCGTTATGTTTAGCGCAGAACAGACCATCGCCAAGTTCGATCCCGAGTTGTGGCAGGCGATGCAGGATGAAAACCGTCGTCAGGAAGACCACATCGAGCTGATCGCCTCGGAAAATTATGCCAGCCCGGCAGTGATGGAAGCGCAGGGCTCGCAACTGACCAACAAATATGCCGAGGGTTATCCCGGCAAGCGCTATTACGGCGGCTGCGAGTACGTGGACGTGGCCGAACAGCTGGCGATCGACCGGGTCAAGGCTCTGTTCGGCGCGGAATATGCCAACGTCCAGCCGCACTCCGGTTCCCAGGCCAACCAGGCGGTTTACATGGCGGTGCTGCAGCCCGGTGACACCATTCTGGGCATGTCACTGGCGCATGGCGGCCACCTTACCCACGGCGCTTCGGTCAATCTTTCCGGCAAGCTGTTCAAGGCAGTGACCTACGGTCTGGATCCGAAAACCGAGGCGATCGATTACGATGCAGTGGAACGCCTGGCTCTGGAGCACAAGCCGAAAATGATCGTGGCCGGTGCTTCCGCCTATTCCCTGATCATCGACTGGAAGCGCTTCCGCAAGATCGCCGATATGGTCGGCGCCTACCTGTTTGTCGACATGGCGCATTACGCCGGCCTAGTCGCGGCGGGGCTGTACCCGAATCCGGTCGGGATTGCCGATTTTGTCACCAGCACCACCCACAAGACCCTGCGCGGCCCGCGCGGCGGCATCATCCTATCCTCCGCGCAGCACGAGAAGGCGCTGAATTCGGCGATTTTCCCCAGCATCCAGGGCGGCCCGCTGATGCACGTGATTGCCGCCAAGGCCATCGCGTTCAAGGAAGCGGCGACGAAAGAATTCAAGCAATACCAGGAACAGGTGATCGAAAACGCCATCGTGATGGCCAAAGTGCTGCAGGACCGCGGTTTGCGTATCGTTTCCGGGCGCACCGAGTCGCATGTATTCCTGGTTGATCTGCGCGCCAAAAACCTCACCGGCAAGGAAGCCGAAGCGGCACTAGGCCTCGCCCATATCACCGTCAATAAGAACGCCATTCCGAATGACCCGCAGAAGCCCTTCGTCACCAGCGGCATCCGCATCGGCACACCGGCGATGACCACGCGCGGCTTCAAGGAAATCGAAGCCGAGCACCTCGCCAACCTGATCGCCGATGTGCTCGAGGCCCACACCGACGAGGCGGTCATCAGCCGCGTGGCGAATGAGGCCAAGGCGATGTGTGCAAAATTCCCGGTTTACGGAAAGTGAGGAGTAAGGAGTGAGGAGTGAGGGGTTTGTCATGGAACGGTTTTGCTCCTGACTCCTCACACTTCACTCCTCACTAGAGAATGAAATGCCCTTTTTGTGGTGCCATCGACACCCAGGTGATTGATTCCCGCGTCAACGAGGAAGGGGACAGCATACGCCGTCGCCGTCGTTGCCCGTCCTGCGACAAGCGTTTCACCACCTACGAAACGGCCGAGTTGCGTATGCCGCAGGTGGTCAAGCAGAACGGTACCCGCGAGGAATTTGACCGCGCCAAGGTGCGCACCAGCTTCATGCGCGCGCTGCACAAGCGCCCGGTGCCGACCGAATTCGTGGATCAGGCCATCGAGCGCATCGCGCAAAAAGTGTTGAGCCTGGGCGACCGTGAGGTGCCGTCCCGCCAGATGGGCGAAATGGTGATGCACGAGCTGTACAAGCTCGACAAGGTGGCTTATATCCGCTTCGCCTCGGTCTATCGCAGCTTCCAGGATGTGGACGATTTCCGGGATGTCATCCGGGATCTGGATAAGTAAGCACTCCATGTATTCCGCTACTGATCACGAATTCATGGCTCAGGCGCTGCGTCTGGCCGAGAAGGGGTTGTACACGACTACGCCGAATCCGCGTGTCGGCTGTGTGATCGTGCGCGACGGCAAGGTGTTTGGTTCCGGCTGGCATGCGCGCGCCGGGGAGCCTCATGCCGAGATCCATGCACTTGCGCAGGCAGGAGAGTTGGCGCGGGGCGCAACGGTCTATGTCACGCTTGAGCCGTGCAGCCATCACGGTCGCACGCCGCCGTGTGCAGGAGCCCTGATCGATGCGGGTGTGAGCCGAGTGGTGGTGGCGATGGTCGATCCTAATCCGCAGGTGGCGGGTGAGGGGTTGGCGCAACTGCAACAGGCCGGCATCCAGACCGACATTGGTCTGCTGGAGAAAGAGGCGCGCGAGCTTAATATCGGCTTCGTTTACCGCATGACCTGCGGGCGGCCGTGGCTGCGGCTGAAAATCGCCGCCAGTCTGGACGGCAAGACCGCGCTCAACAATGGCGTCAGCCAGTGGATCACCGGCGCGGCTGCGCGACGTGATGTGCACCGGCTGCGCGCCCGTTCTTGCGCGCTGTTGACCGGCATCGGCACGGTACTGGCGGACGACCCGATGCTTAACGTGCGCGAGGTGGAAACCACGCGCCAGCCGCTACGCGTGGTGGTGGATAGCGATCTGAGGCTTCCTGTTGCGGCCAGAATGCTGACGGAGGGGGAAACTCTGGTGGTCACCGCCAGCAGCGACCCGATCAAGGTCGGTCGCTTGCGCGAGGCCGGCGCTGAAGTGCTGGTGTTGCCGCCGCTGGATGGCCGTGTCGATCTCGCGAAGATGCTGGATGAACTGGGCAAGCGCGGTATCAACGAAATTATGGTGGAAGCTGGGCGCAGTCTGAGCGGAGCGCTGGTGCAGCAGGGATTGGTGGATGAGTTCGTGATTTATTTCGCGCCGCTGCTGCTGGGTGACCGGGCGCGCGGCATGTTCGATCTGCCGGAATTGAGCGAGATGGGCGAGCGGCGCGAGCTGCGCATTGCCGATGTGGCGATGGTCGGCAGGGATGTGCGCATTCGCGCCCTGCCTGTGAATTGAGTTAAAGGCATTTGCCACAGAGTTCACAGAGAACTCAGAGAAAAAGCTTCAATCTCTGTGCCCTCTGTGTTCTCTGTGGCTAAGAGTTAAAGGAAAAAATGTTTACCGGAATTATCGAGGCGGTGGGCCAGATCAGGCAGGTTGAGCAACGCGACAAGGGCGTGCGCCTGACTATTGCATCGGATCGACTGGACTTCAGCGATGTTGGGGTCGGCGACAGTATCGCCGCCAACGGCGTGTGCCTGACCGTGACTTCCCTGGCCGGCAATGCCTATACCGTGGACGTGTCGCAGGAAAGCCTGAACTGTACCGTGGGCTTGAGCGAACCCGGCGAGGTCAACCTGGAAAAGGCGATGCGCCTGTCAGACCGGCTCGGCGGACACCTCGTCAGCGGCCATGTGGACGGCGTCGGTGAAGTGGTGAAATTCGAACCGGTCGGGGAGAGCCACCGACTGCAGATTCGCGCACCCAGGGAGCTGGCACGCTACATCGCAGCCAAGGGCTCGATCACGATCAATGGCGTCAGCCTGACCGTAAATGAAATCAGCGACGGGATATTCAGCATCAACCTTATCCCCCATACCGTGGAAGTGACCACCCTCAAACATCTTCAACCGGGTGCCAGGGTCAACCTGGAAGTGGACATGCTGGCGCGTTATGTGGACCGTTTGCTGCACCCGGAATGAATTTTTAAAAAGCTTTTTAACCACGAATGACACGAATGTTCACGAATATTTCAGAAGGAACAATTTCAAATGTTGTTTTTCATTCGTGTTGATTCGTGAACATTCGTGTCATTCGTGGTGAATGGCAGTTTATTAGGATATGAAACTATGACAATCAGCTCAACCCAGGAAATTATCGCCGACTTCAAGGCCGGTAAAATGGTCGTCCTGGTGGACGAAGAAGACCGCGAGAACGAGGGCGACCTGGTGCTGGCGGCGGAGTTCGTCACGCCAGAAGCCATCAACTTCATGGCCAAACATGGCCGTGGCCTGGTCTGCCTGACGCTGACCGAGGAGCGTTGCCGCCTGCTCAATCTGCCGCTGATGGTGTCGGCCAATCAGCTGGCGCTGGGCACCAACTTCACCGTTTCGATCGAGGCGGCGGAGGGGGTGACCACCGGCATCTCGGCTGCCGACCGCGCCAAGACCATCCTGGCAGCGGTGAAGAAGGACGCCAAAGCATCCGACATCGTTCAGCCTGGTCATATTTTTCCGCTCAAGGCGCAGAAGGGCGGCGTCCTGGTGCGCGCCGGTCATACCGAGGCGGGTTGCGACCTGGCCCACTTGGCGGGACTGGAGCCAGCGGCAGTGATCTGCGAAATTCTCAAGGAAGATGGCGAGATGGCGCGTTTGCCGGACTTGCTCGAGTATGCCAAACATCACAACCTCAAGATCGGCACCATCGCTGACCTGATCCACTATCGCAGCCAGACCGAGAGTCTGGTGGAAAGAGTTTCAGAACGCATGGTGGAAACCTGTTACGGTGAATTCAAGTTGATCGCCTATCTGGACAAGACCGCCAACGAGGCTCATCTTGCCCTGGTGAAGGGTGAAATCAAACCGGGAGAGGAAACTTTGGTGCGCGTTCACGAACCCTTGTCGACGCTGGATTTTCTCGATGTAGCCAGTCTTGAGCATACCTTCAGCGTGCATGAGGCGATGAAGGCTGTAGCCGAAGAGGGCAGCGGAGTGATCGTTCTGCTGCGCCGCCCGGAAACTTCTGCGGACCTGCTCGAGCGCATCCAGCGCACCCAGCCGAAGGCGCCTGCCAAGGTTGATTTGCGCAATTACGGCATCGGCGCGCAGATTCTGCGCGATCTGAATGTCACCAAGATGCGCCTGCTGGCCACGCCGCGCAAGATGCCGAGCATGACCGGCTTCGACCTGGAAGTGACGGGCTACGTCGCGCCGAAGAAATAAATTCTGGAGTAACAAATATGAAAAAGTGCAACAACTACGTGGAAATCGAGAAAAACCTGTCGGGCGAGGGGCTGCGCATCGGTATCGTGATGAGCCGCTTCAGCATCGACATATGCGAGGGCCTGTTGTCCGCCTGTGCCTGCGCCCTGCAGAAACATGGCGTGGCCGATGGCGACATTACGCTGGTGACTGTGCCGGGCGCGCTGGAAATTCCCGTCGCGCTGCAAAAAATGGCGAAGAGCGGCAAGTTCGACGCGCTGGTCGCGCTCGGCGCGGTGATCCGCGGCGAGACCTACCATTTCGAACTGGTCGCGAATGAATCCGGCAATGGCGTGAGTCGCGTTGCACTGGATAATGGCATCCCCATCGCTAACGCCATTCTTACCACCGAGGACGATGACCAGGCGCTGGCCCGGATGTCGGAAAAAGGAACGGATGCAGCCCTGGTTGCAATCGAGATGGCCAACCTGATGAAGCGACTATGAGCAGCGCAAGAAGAGCGGACAAGGCCCCAAAGAAGAGCCGGCGCAAGGCGCGGGAATTCGGGGTGCAGGGCCTGTACCAGTGGAAGTTGACGGGTGGAGATGCCAACGCCATCCTGAACCAGCTGCGTGAGGAAAAGGAATACCCGAAGATCGATGAAGAGCACCTGGCGGCCCTGGTGCGCGGCGTCATTGCCCAGGCGCAGGAACTGGATGTGCTGATCGCTCCCTACCTCGATCGGCCTGCCGGAGATCTGAGCCCGGTAGAACACGCCATCCTGCTGCTGGCCACCTATGAAATGAAGCACCACCCGGAAATCCCCTACCGCGTCATCATCAATGAGGCGGTCGAACTGGCCAAGACCTACGGCGGCACGGATGGCCACAAGTTCGTCAACGGCGTGATGGACAAGCTTGCGGCCCAAGTGCGGGCGGTGGAAATTAGGGGTTAGGGATCAGGGGCTAGGGTCTGCGCGAGAATCGAGGAGCAGAAATATTGACTGTGTTGCCGTGTCCGAGCTACTTTTCTAGTCCCTAGCCATGCCCTCCGAATTCGACCTTATCCGCCAATTTTTTACCCGCGAAACACCCAGTGCCGTGCTCGGCGTCGGGGATGATGCGGCGCTGTTGGCACCCACTCCCGGCATGCAGCTGGCGGTGTCTACCGATATGCTGGTGGAAGGGACGCACTTCGCACCTCAGGATGGCCCCGGAACCGTCGGCTACAAATCTCTGGCGGTGAATCTGTCCGATATGGCGGCGATGGGCGCTACGCCGCGCTGGGTGACGCTGGCGCTGTCCCTGCCGGGGGCGGACGAAGTCTGGTTGCGCGGCTTTGCCGGCGGCTTTTTCAGTCTGGCGCAAAAATTCGGCGTGGAGCTGGTGGGTGGCGATACCACACGCGGGCCGCTTGCCATCTGCGTGCAGATCATCGGCGAAGTGCCGCCAGGTCAGGCATTGCGTCGGGATGGTGCGCACGGGGGTGACGAAATCTGGGTGTCCGGTGTGCTGGGCGACGCGGCACTGGCGCTGGCCCACTTGCAGCGCCGGGTCGAATTGATGCCGATGGAGGCGGCTTCCTGTCTGCCCAGGCTGCGCGTTCCGCTGCCGCGAGTCGAATTGGGGCTGGCGCTGCGTGGCGTGGCCACATCTGCAATCGATATCTCCGATGGCTTGCTGGCCGATCTGGGCCATATCCTGGAATGCTCCGGAGTGGGTGCGGAAATTCATTTCGAGGCATTGCCGCTTTCCGAAGTGGCCAGCTGTTATATCGAGCAGGAAGCGGTGCGGAATTGCGTGCTGGCCGGAGGCGACGATTATGAGCTGTGCTTTACCGCGCCGCCGGAAAGGCATGCCGAGGTTCTGTCCATCGCGCAGCGAATCGGCTTGCCGCTGGCCTGCATCGGGACCATCAAGGAGTCATCCGGGTTGAACGTCCTCCAGGCTGGCCAGCCCATGACCATCAAGGCGACCGGATTTGACCATTTCTCCTAAATTTGTATTCAGCCACCCGGCGCATTTTCTGGCATTCGGTTTTGGTGCCGGATTAAGCCCTTACGCTCCAGGTACGGTTGGGACACTGGTTGCGTTTCCCTTGTTCTTTCTGCTGCGTGGACTTGATCCGGTGATGTATTTCTCTTTGGTTGCCGCGCTGTATGCGGCGGGAGTCTGGTTCTGCGACATCGCAGGAAAGTCGCTGGGTGTGCCGGATCACGGCGGTATAGTCTGGGACGAAATCGTCGCTTTTCTGCTGGTGCTGCATTTTTCTCCACCGACGCTGCTGGGTTACGCGCTAGCCTTTTCTCTGTTCCGGCTGTTCGATATCTGGAAGCCGTTCCCGATTCGATATGCCGACCGGCACATCCATGGTGGCTTCGGTGTGATGTTTGATGACCTGCTGGCGGCAATTTACGCGGTTGTCTGTTTGCTGATTCTGGTCAGGTGGGGCATGATTTAATGGACGATGAGCTATATCTTTTGGCCGAGCGCGTGGGGATCGCGCTGAAGCAGCACGGCATGATGCTGGCAACGGCGGAATCCTGCACCGGGGGTTGGGTCGGCGAAGCGGTGACGGCGGTACCGGGCAGCTCCAGCTGGTTCGACCGTGGCTTTATTACGTACACTAACGAAGCCAAGCAGGAAATGCTGGGCGTTGCTGCGGCAACGCTGGAGCAGCATGGTGCGGTTAGCGAGCAGACAGTGCGGGAAATGGTTTTCGGAACGCTGAACAACAGCCGTGGTAAGGTGGCTCTGGCGATCAGCGGCATCGCGGGCCCGGGTGGCGGTACTCCGGAAAAGCCGGTGGGCACGGTGTGTTTTGCCTGGGGTTTTGCGGGCGGGGCCGTTACCAGCGAACGGCGGCAGTTTTCCGGCGACCGTCGTGAAGTTCGATTCCAGGCGGTGGAGTTCGGATTGCGGGGACTGCTGGAACGTCTTTAAGGGAGATGCGATGGGCAAGACTGAAGTGCTGATGATGTTGCTGAAGGCCAAGCAGGCGCACCTGGAGTGGCGCTCTCATGCGGAGCAGATAATCAAGGGCATGGAGTTGAGCGACGCGAAGGCGCCGGTCGATCATCATGACTGTGAATTCGGCAAGTGGTGTTATGGATCAGGCAAGTCGTGTTTGAGTTTCCTCGAACACTATGAGCTGGTGCTGGAAACCCATCAGGTGATGCATGCTGTTTACCAGCAGATTCACGATCTTGCCACGCAGAACAACCTCATGGAGGCTCAAGGCAGGTTGCTGGAGCTGGCGCAGGCTTCGGATGCGCTACTCGATGCAATCGAGCTGCTTGAGCAGGAAGTGCTGACATCGCGGGAGTGTCCGGATTGACGGGCGACAAACCCGCTTTAACTTATGCCATAATTCAATGATTATTTTTTAGGGAATCACCATGGACGAAAACAAAAACAAGGCGCTGGCTGCTGCACTCTCCCAGATCGAAAAACAGTTCGGCAAGGGCTCCATCATGCGCCTGGGCGATGGCGAAGTGGTCAAGGATATCCAGGTCGTGTCGACCGGTTCGCTGGGGCTGGATATTGCTTTGGGCGTGGGTGGTTTGCCGCGCGGTCGGGTGGTCGAGATCTACGGGCCGGAATCCTCCGGCAAGACTACGCTGACCCTGCAGGTGATCGCGGAAATGCAGAAACTTGGCGGCACCGCTGCTTTCATCGACGCGGAGCACGCGCTCGATCCGCAGTACGCGCAGAAGCTCGGCGTGAATGTTTCCGATCTGCTGATTTCCCAGCCCGATACCGGTGAGCAGGCGCTGGAAATTGCCGATATGCTGGTGCGTTCCGGTTCGGTGGATATCGTGGTGATCGACTCGGTGGCGGCGCTGACCCCCAAGGCCGAGATCGAAGGCGAAATGGGCGACTCCCACATGGGCCTGCAGGCCCGGCTGATGTCGCAGGCGCTGCGCAAGCTGACCGGCAATATCAAGCGCACCAATACCCTGGTGATTTTCATCAACCAGATTCGCATGAAAATCGGTGTCATGTTCGGCAACCCGGAAACCACCACCGGCGGCAATGCGCTCAAGTTCTACGCTTCGGTGCGCCTGGACATCCGCCGTACCGGCGCGATCAAGAAGGGCGAGGAAGTGGTCGGCTCGGAAACCCGCGTCAAGGTGGTTAAGAACAAGGTGGCGCCACCCTTCAAGCAGGCCGAATTTGACATTCTCTACGGCGAAGGCATCTCGCGCGAGGGTGAAATCATCGAGCTGGGTGTGCTGCACAAGATCGTCGAGAAAGCCGGCGCCTGGTATAGCTACAAGGGTGAGAAAATCGGCCAGGGCAAGGATAACTCGCGCGAGTACCTGAAGGAGCACAAGGACATCGCCACCGAGATCGAAGCCAAGGTGCGTGCTGCGGTCGGCGTGAGCGGCCTGCCGGCGACGGTCGATCCTGATACGGTGGATGCCTGATCCTGGTGGTCTGATGCAGGGACACGGTCATGGCGCGTGACGTCCTGACCGTCCGACAGCGGGCATTGAATTATCTCGCGCGGCGCGAATATACCCGCGACGAGCTGTACCGCAAGCTGCTGCCTTACGCCGAGGAAGCGGACTCTCTCGAAGACCTGCTGGCAGATTTCAAGGCACGTGGCTGGCTATCCGAACAGCGCTTTGTCGAGCAGGTGGTTCATGCGCGCAGCGGTCGCTATGGTAGCCGCTATATAGCCCACGAACTGCGGGAAAAGGGAGTCGCCGAAGAATTGATCGCGCAGGCCCTGCCCCAACTGAAGGAAAGCGATCTGGAAACCGCCCGCACGATCTGGGCGAAAAAGTTCGGCAAGCTGCCGGAGGACGCGAAGGAACGCGCGAAACAGATGCGTTTTTTGCAAAGCAGAGGGTTCGGTCTGGATGTGATCGGCAAGCTGCTGAATGGCCGCGACAGGTGAAGTCTGTGCTTTTGGAAATTGAGGATATGCAATGAAGAAAATGTTGTTGGGTGTTGTCTTGACCGGTCTGCTGGCATTGTCCGGCTGCGACTATTTGCCATTCGGATTCACCCCGGTGAAGGAAATCGTGACCTCACCCGCGCAGTTTGAAGGCAAGGAAGTCAGAGTCAAGGGCAAGGTCAAAGACATTGTCAAAGTCCCGTTGGTCGACCTTAAGCTGTACGTGCTGGATGATGGTAGTGGCGAGGTGACGGTTGTGGCTGGTGAGAGCCTGCCTGCAGTGAACGAAACCGTTACGCTCAAGGGCGTTGTTGAAAGTATGGCCATCATGGGTGGCGAATCGATAGGCCTGCGTATCAAGGAAACCAAACGGTTCTAGTGCGCGGTTGGCGCGCCATGCGCACATTTAAGGATATTGTGTTTTGGGGAAGCAAGAATGAAAAGTAGTGAAATCCGCCAGAAATTCCTCGATTATTTTGCTTCCAAGGGGCATGCCGTGGTGGCGTCCAGCTCATTGGTGCCGCACGAAGACCCGACCCTGCTGTTTACCAATGCCGGGATGAACCAGTTCAAGGACGTGTTCCTCGGTTTTGACAAGCGCCCCTACACGCGTGCTGCCAGTTCCCAGAAGTGCGTGCGCGCCGGCGGCAAGCACAATGACCTGGAAAATGTCGGCTACACGGCCCGCCACCATACCTTCTTCGAGATGCTGGGCAACTTCAGCTTCGGCGACTACTTCAAGCGCGAGGCGATCAACTTCGCCTGGGAACTGCTTACCGAAGTGTTCAAATTGCCCAAGGACAAGCTGTGGGTGACGGTGTATGCCGAGGACGACGAAGCCTACGATATCTGGACCAGGGAAATCGGTGTGCCTGCCGAGCGCGTCATCCGCATCGGCGACAACAAGGGCGCCCACTATGCCTCCGACAACTTCTGGATGATGGGCGATACTGGCCCCTGCGGCCCCTGCACCGAGATCTTCTACGACCACGGCGAGCACATCTTCGGCGGCCCTCCTGGTTCGCCGGACGAGGACGGCGACCGTTATATCGAAATCTGGAACAATGTCTTCATGCAGTTCAACCGCGACGAACAGGGCGTCATGCACCCCCTGCCCAAGCCTTCGGTGGATACCGGCATGGGCCTGGAACGCATCTCCGCAGTGCTGCAGGACGTGCATGCCAACTACGAGATCGACCTGTTCCAGACCCTGATCAAGGCCGCCGCACGGGAAACCCGTTGCACCGACCTGGACAGCCCATCCCTCAAGGTACTGGCCGATCATATCCGCGCCTGCTCCTTCCTCATCGCTGACGGCATCATTCCCGGTAACGAAGGCCGTGGCTACGTGCTGCGCCGCATCATTCGCCGCGCCATCCGGCACGGCTACAAGCTCGGCGCCCGCGCGGCCTTTTTCCACAAGCTGCTGCCAGACCTGGTGGCTGAGATGGGTGATGCCTACCCGGAACTGAAGCAGAATCAGAGCCGCATCAGCGAGGTTCTGAGGCAGGAGGAGGAGCGTTTCTTCGCTACTATCGAGCACGGCATGGCGAACCTGGAGGCGGAACTTGGCGCGATGGCGCAGTCCGGCACCCAGGTATTCAACGGCGAGACCGCCTTCAAGTTGCACGACACTTACGGCTTTCCGCTCGACCTGACCCAGGACGTGTGCCGCGAGCATGGCGTGACCGTAGATGCTGCGGCCTTCGATATCGCCATGGCTCACCAGAAGGAGCAGGCGCGTGCTGCCGGAAAATTCAAGATGGCAGCCAACCTGGAATACGATGGTCCGGCCACCGTATTCCAAGGCTACGAAACCCTGGAAGCCAAGGGCAACGTGCTGGCCCTGTACAAGGAAGGTTCCCCGGTGAACGAACTGGCGGAAGGCGAGATGGGCGTGGTGGTGCTGGACAACACCCCGTTCTACGCCGAGTCCGGTGGTCAGGTGGGGGATAGAGGCGCGCTGCAAAGCGTGCATGGCATCTTCGCGGTGGAAGACACCCAGAAAATCCAGGCCAGCGTGTTCGGCCATCATGGCGTGGTTAAGACCGGCAAGATCAGCGTCGGCAACAATGTCACCGCCAAGGTGGATAACCAGGCTCGCGATCGCATCAGGCGCAATCACTCGGCCACTCACCTGATGCACAAGGCTCTGCGCGAAGTGCTGGGTTCCCACGTGCAGCAGAAGGGTTCTCAGGTAGACCCGGACAAGACCCGCTTCGACTTCGCCCACAACGCGCCGATGAGTGCCGAGGAAATTCGTCGGGTGGAACAGATCGTCAACGCCGAAATCCTCGCCAACGCGGCCACCCAGACCCGTCTGGTGCCCATCGATGAAGCCCAGACGCTGGGCGCCATGATGCTGTTCGGCGAGAAATACGGCGATGAAGTGCGGGTGCTCGATATCGGCAGCTCGCGCGAACTGTGCGGTGGCACCCATGTGGTCCGCAGCGGTGATATCGGCCTGTTCAAGGTGGTGGCAGAAAGCGGTGTGGCTGCCGGGGTGCGGCGCATCGAGGCAGTCTGCGGTGATGTGGCATTTGAGCTGGTACAAGATATGTTTGCGGAACTTGATGATATTGCTGTAGAGCTTGGGTATAACAAAGCATCGGCACGGATAGGTAAAGCAGAGGCAGCCAAGTTAAAAACCAAAGTCTACGATTTGGAAAAGGATTTGGCTCGCTTGAAGAGCAAGATGGTTGCCTTGCAAGGTGGCAATCTTGTTAATCAGGCAACCGAGGTCAACGGTGCTAAGGTTCTCGTGGCAACAGTGGAAGATGCAGATGTAACCACCCTGCGCGAAACGCTGGACAAGCTCAAGGACAAGCTAAAGTCGGCGACGATCGTGCTGGCGGCGGTGGAGGGCGACAAGGTCACCCTGATTGCCGGTGTGACTGCTGATCTGACTGCAAAAGTGAAAGCAGGCGAACTGGTTAATTTCGTTGCCCAGCAGGTGGGCGGCAAGGGCGGCGGGCGGCCAGACATGGCTCAGGCTGGTGGTACTGAACCGGGCAAATTGCCTGCTGCGCTGGAAAGCGTGGCCGACTGGGTCAGAGCCAAGCTGGGCTGATTCCGTTCAAGGTGAGTTTGTAGGAGCGGGCTTGCCCGCGATCAGCGGCAATAATCGCGGGCAAGCCCGCTCCTACGTGCCGTGCGTTTCTGTTGACTGACGACTAGTCTGCTGCCGCTTGATTGAGCTGGTTTGCCCAGTTCATGGCTTCGATCTGGGCTTGCATCAGGTTGCCCAGGTTAAGCTGCATGTCCGCCAGCAAACCTTCGGCAGCATCGAAATCGTTCTGCTCCATTTTCAGCACCAGCAGCAGCAGGTTACCCAGCTTGCCCTCATGCTTCAGCAACGCGTTTTCGACGTCGCTTGCCAGGCTGACCTGCTTGACCACTTCCTCAATCGGCATGCCAAGCAGGGTGTCGAGCAGCGACATGATGCCGGTCATGAAGGCGCGGTCGTGGAAATCCTTGTCCCGCGCTGACTGCGCCACGGCCAGCAACTCCATCAGCTTGCCGCGAGTTGCCGCCAGTTCCAGCAGCGGGTTTTGCATGTCTCCGCCCTGGTTGACGAACAACAGCAACTGCAGCCAGCGCTGTAGCTGTTGCCGCCCCAGCACGATGATGGCTTGCTTGAGCGAGCTGATCTTGTAGCGAGCGCCGACCGCGACTGAATTCACCAGGCGCAGCAGGTTATAGCTGAGAGAGGGATCGTGTTTGAAAGCATGTTCGATTTCCTGTGTTTCAGCATCGCCTAGAATCAGCTCGAGCAGCTTCAACAGCATCAGCTTGGAGGAATCGGCGCGTTTGCCGCTCAGGATGATCGGGCGGGCGTAGTAATAGCCCTGGAACAGGTCAAAACCGAGCCCCTTGCATTGAATAGCCTGATCAACATCTTCGACTTTCTCGGCCAGCAGTTTCACCGGCCAGTTCTTGAGGTACTTGACGTTGACTTCCAGCCCTTCCTGTCCCATCTGCGGCAGGTCGAACTTGATTACTTCCACGATGTCGAACAGCGGCTCGAATTGTGATCCGCCTTGCGAGCCGCCGAAATCGTCCAGCGCCAGGCTGAAGCCCATCGCCTTGAGTTCCTGGCAGCGGCTGATGATTTGGTCGTCGACCTGGATGGTTTCGAGCAGTTCGATGACGACCTTGTCCTGCGGTAGCAATTCGATCATGTCGGATAGCAGCAGGTCGGCATTGACGTTGATGTAACCTTTCTTGCCCCCGAGTACGCTGGCGACTCCCAGTTCACTGAAGGCGTGGGTAATGACGTTTGCCGTGGCCAGCAGGTCGTTGGTTACGTTGGCGCTATTGCCCTGACTGGAAGAACGAAACAGCAGCTCATAGGCAACGATATGCTGGTTGCGGTCGAGGATAGGCTGGCGGCCTAGAAAGATGTCGTGGGGACTGTCGGACATAAGAACGGATAATGTCCTTATCCGTTCTGTCCGTCAATCAGGTAAAACCCTAGGTCTAATAAAGACTGGCGGTTTTATTTACGCTTGATGTAGAGGTCGGTAATCGAGCCTTCCACCATTTCCGCCGCGAAACCCAGGGTTTCCGACAGGGTCGGGTGGGGATGGATGGTCAGCCCGATATCCTGCGCGTCCGCACCCATTTCCAGCGCCAGCACAGCTTCCGCGATCAGCTCGCCGGCATTGCTGCCGACGATGCCGGCGCCGAGGATGCGGCGCGTGTCTTTTTCGACGATCAGCTTGGTGATGCCCTCGTCGCGACCGATGGAGAGCGCACGGCCACTGGCCGCCCAGGGAAACGACGCCTTCTCGTAGGCGATGCCCTGCGCCTTGGCTTCGGTCTCGGTCAGCCCCATCCACGCCACCTCCGGGTCGGTGTAGGCGACCGAGGGAATGGTGCTGGGGTCGAATGCCGCCTTGTGGCCGGCAATCACCTCTGCGGCGACCTTGCCCTCATGCACCGCCTTGTGCGCCAGCATCGGCTGGCCGACGATGTCGCCGATGGCGAAGATGTGCGGGATGTTGGTGCGCTGCTGCTTGTCCACCGGAATGAAGCCCTGCTCGTCGACCCGAATGCCGGCGTTCT
>Ga0209726_10000311_pt1 | contig 93615 bp, 82 predicted proteins | sample Subgrocontami54m_FD_187453 | JGI IMG/M metagenome (GOLD analysis project Ga0209726, IMG submission 187453) | Subsurface groundwater microbial communities from S. Glens Falls, New York, USA - GMW46 contaminated, 5.4 m (SPAdes) (version 3) | ecosystem: Environmental > Aquatic > Deep subsurface >...
GGGGGGGGGGGTTACTAGAATTCGTTTGGAACATAAGTTTGAAGATATTATTTCGTTAGAAAATTTATTTTGCGCATGGCAGGAGTTTATTATGGACAAGAAAAAACAGCTGGATGTCGTTGTTTTTCGCCACGCCCTCATGGACAATATCATAGCACTGCACGAAGATTTAGCAAACAAGACTTACCAGCACGGCGGGTACAAAGAGCGGCATATCTGGGATCCAAAGCACCGCCTTATCCATGTAGCGCAAGTGCGTGATCGGTTACTTCATCATGCAATCTATCGCATACTCTATCCTTTTTTTGAGCGCACGTTTATCGGAGATTCGTACTCCTGCAGGATTGATAAAGGAACGCACAGGGCGCTCAACCGTTTCCGTGCGATGGCGTATAAGGTAAGCCGCAACCACACGCGTACCTGCTGGGTACTCAAATGCGATATTAGAAAGTTTTTTGCAAGTATTGATCAAAGGGTACTAATTGAAATTTTGAAAAGATATATTCTAGACGACGATATCATGTGTTTGCTTGAGAATGTTATTGAAAGTTTTACCACCGTGGATTCCCGCTTACGCGGGAATGACAAGCGGAGAGCAGGTCTTCCGCTCGGTAACCTAACCTCCCAGCTCTTTTCCAATATCTACATGAATGTATTTGATCAATTTGTAAAGCACACGCTCAAAGCTCGTTATTATATCCGTTATGCGGACGATTTTGTCTTTTTGCATGAGGATACAAAATGGCTTGAGGCGCAAATACAAAAGGTAGGGCAATTTTTGCAAGAACGGTTACACCTTCAGTTGCATCCGAAAAAAGTAACAATCAGCACCTTTGCTTCAGGAGTGGATTTTCTTGGGTGGGTGCATTTTATAGATCATCGAGTGCTACGCACTACAACAAAACGCCGCATGATGCGGCGTTTGAGAGAATGTCAGAAGGAGGCGACATTGCAATCGTATCTTGGGATGTTACGGCATGGTCATACGTTCACGATGCGGCAGGAGGTTTTGCAAGCGTATTGGGTATGGAAATGAGCTAAGTATGTGGCGGGCGCATTTTACACCTCAATCAATACCGGTAACACCATCGGCCTTCGGCGGGTCATGGTATAGAGGAATTGGCCGACTTCGTTTCTGATTTTGTTCTTAATATGCTCTTCAAAGGCGGGAGATTTTGGATCAGAATCGCGCAAGATTTTTTTGATAAGCGACCGCGCGCGCTCGATAAGTTCTTTTGATTCTCGAAGATAGACAAATCCGCGCGAGATAATATCCGGACTTCCGATCAGCGCCCCGGTCCGTTTTTGAATCGTTGCAATTACCACAAACATGCCGTCCTCGGCAAGCTGTTGGCGATCGCGTAAGACAACCTCTGAGACATCGCCCACCCCAAGACCATCAACCATGACATAATCTGTGGGGACATAGTTGTCGGTAAGTTTGCCGCCGTGTTCGTCGAACTCCATTACCTGACCGTTGTCCGCGACAAATACGTTTTCCTCTTTCCTGCCGGTGCTCATTGAAAGATCGGCATGTTCTTGAAGCATATAGCGATTGCCGTGAACCGGGATAAGATAGCGGGGACGGGTAAGTTCCATCATAAGCTTGAGCTCTTCTTGTTTTGCGTGTCCTCCCGCGTGAATATCCATGAATTTATTGTGGAATATTTTCGCGCCATGACGGATGAGTGCATCTTTAAGACTTTGCACGGTGCGTTCGTTACCGGGAATAACTGAAGAGGAAAAAATTATCGAGTCGCCTTTTTTAAGCGAGATAAGACGATGCTCGTTGTTCGCGATACGCATGAGCTGGGCATTTTTTTCGCCTTGCGCGCCGGTACATATGATGGTCACTTTGTTGTCAGGTAGGCGATTTAAATCTCTGTCCTCAAGAAAAAGACCTTGTTTATATTTTATGTGCCCGAGTTCGTGGGCAATTTCAAGGTTGGTGACCATTGAACGCCCTTGAATAAGAACCTGGCGCCCGTATTTTTCTGAAAGCGTAAGGATATGCTGAATGCGGGTAAGAAGCGAACTGAATGTCCCGAAAATTAATCGTCCGTGTCCGGCGGCAAAAATTTTCTCCAGCTCGTTGAAGACCTGTTGTTCGGAAATCTGATGCCCGGGATATTCCGCGTCGGTTGAATCGGAAAACAGCGCGAGCACACCGCGATCGCCAAAGGATTTAATATGATCAAAATCAGCCGGTTCTTCGTTTACGGGGGTATAGTCAAATTTAAAATCCCCGGTGTGAAGCATAAACCCATAGGGGGTATGAAGCGCAGCGCCGGTTGAATCGGTAATATTGTGGTTGATATGGAACGGCTCAAATACAAAGCTCCGGCCAAGCGCGATTTTCATTTTCGGTTTGATTAGTACAATATTTGGCTTTGGGGCTTTGGTAAATTCCTCTTGTCGTTTTTTTATAATTCCTGCGGCAAGCGGGGTTGTAAAGACCGGAGGGTTGCCGAGTTTTCCCAAAAGGTGAGGCAAACCGCCGATATGGTCGTAATGGCCATGAGTAATAATGACCCCGCGAATATTTTTTTCTTTCCCGCGCAAGCATGAGATATTGGGAATGATATAGTCGATGCCGTGCATGTCCTCTTCCGGAAATTGGAGTCCCATGTCGATAATGACGATATCATCGCCGCATTCGTATACCATGCAGTTGCGGCCGACTTCTTCAAGGCCTCCGAGCGCGTAGACCAGTAATTTAGAATTTTTTCGAGCGGGTGCGGGAGCGCCGCGGGCCGTGCTTTGTACGGGAGTACCGGCAGGTCCTCTTTCTTTACGTCTTGGAAATCGTTCGCGTCGGCGTTCGTTTTTTGCGGGCATTGCTCTCCCGCTAAGTGATATTGGTTTTGCAATGAATGTTGTTGCTGTGTTCATGTTGATAGATATTAGAGCTGTCTGTTGACAGTTAGATTATTGAGATTAGAAATTGTCCGCCTAAATTTGCCGCGAGAGGGACTCGCCCGATCATCCGATCGGGCGTCCGGTCGAATGACCGGACGAACCATGTGTGACCCGTATAAGTGGTGGGCGGGGAGGGACTCGAACCCTCAAGCCTTACGGCATACGCTTCTGAAGCGTACGTGTTTGCCAATTTCACCACTCGCCCATTTGAGTGTTGAGTTAGTTGTTATGATTTACTTCCATCCTAACCGCGAGCGAGTGTACCATTGGTATATCATGTTGAAGCGATCGGCGGGTGTTGCAATTGCAGTGAGGTGTATTCCATGAATTCGTGTTCGTACCGCATATGCGTAGGAAGAAGAATAGAGTAGTATCGCTGGTATCTCTTCTTGGAAACGTTGTCCAAACTCCAGATACGCTCTGCCTCTCGCGCGAGGGTCGATTGTTGCTCTTCCTTGTTCAAGCAATGAATCAATGGCCCGTACACGGATGCTTCCCAGATTTAATCCCGGATCATCAATTTGGGACGAGTGCCAGAATACATACGGATCAGGATCGTTATTGCTCAGAATCGAGAAGAGTAATACCTCATATGCCCGCGGACGAAGCACTTCACGCTCAAATGTAACGCGCGGTGCCGCTTCAAGTCGTACTCCTATGCCAATCTGTTCCCAGGATTGTTTGATGGCACTTACAACTTGTAGGTGGATTGGTTCATCAAGCGTGGTAAGGGTTAACGTAAGTCGTTTATTGTTTTTTACCCAGCCCCCATCTTGAGATGTCCAGCCCGCGCCTTTAAGTTCTGCGCGCGCAGCATCCTGATTTTGCTGCGGGATTGCAACCGATTTGGTATATCCAATTTGTCCTTCAAAAAATGGAAGCACGGTAGGAATTGATTGCGGTACGAGCGCAGCAATCGCACTTCGATCGATTGCGTATTGAAGCGCTTTACGCACCGCGCTTTCGCGCAGGAATTCAGAACGGCGATCTTGGAAAAAAAGGCCGGTTGCTCGCGGAAATGAAGCGCGATACATACGCAGATCCGACGTCGACACTTTTGCTCGCAATCGTTCGGGTACGAAACTCATCCCGTCTGTAGTATGGGATTTTACCGCATCGAGCGCGCTTTCAAAATCAGGAAATAATTCAAGTACGATTTCTTTAAGATAAGGATTGCCATGGTGATAGCGGGATGCGCGTGTTAGTTTGTATGAAACAATTTCTCCGTCTCTGCTCTTTGCAAGGGAATTGAATTGATACGGTCCTGCACCAATGGGTTTGAGATTCCATACGGCGCGGTCTGCAATTTGAGGATCAATCCCCGCCCAAATGTGCTTCGGAAGAATACCAACGGTAAAAAGCGATGGAAAAGATGGAAGCACGGCCTTACTTTTCGCGATCACGGTGTGCTCATCGGGTGATTCAATGGTAACGTCTTGAAAGCTGCGCCACAGAGGTGAGCGCCACGCTTGATTTCGGATTGCCTCGATGGTAAATACGACATCACTTGCGCGCACGGGTTCTCCGTCGTGGAATACGGCGTTGTTGCGCAATGTGAATCGAACCTCGCGCCCGGCGTCTTCAATAGTAAAATGCTCTGCAAGGTCTCCTTCAAGTATACCTTCTCCATTATACCGTAGCAGCCCCGCATAGATCAAGCGAGCAATATCCCGATCGGTATCTGATGTTCCTAGGATTGGATTAATAAGCCGAGGACTTCCTACCAGTCCCTCGCGATAGATGCCTCCGTCGCGCGGAATTTGAACAATATGCCGCTTCAAGAAATTGGTAAGCAGGATCGCACAGGCAATAATCAGGAGTCCGGATGCGGCGCGCATAATCCAGCGTTCCCGAGGATTGAGAAGCGTAGGAAAAAGCCGGAATTGCTTCCAGGAGGGGAGGCGGTTTTGTACAAGCGAGAGCACCAGTTTTTTGTCGAGATCCTCGGGTTTGGTGGTACGGCGAAATTTGAACATCGTGAGGATTAAGGATTAAGCAAGATATGCAAGATAAGCAACGATACTTAATCCTTATCTTGTCTAATACGTATTTGCTAACTTGTTAGCGCAATATAACCCCCGCGAGCGCAGAGGCAAAAAATAAGACTGCGAAGACAATAGTTGCAATGAAAATCCATTTTTCAACACCGCGTTTTGTTCGATACAGGGTACCTTCTCCGCCAAATGCTGAACCAAGCCCAACCCCCCGCTCCTGGAGTAGAATGGAGATAACAAGGAGAATTGCCGACACTATTTGAATTGCGGTAAGTATATGTAGCATAATGTTGAGAAATTCAAAATTGCAAGCACCAAATTAGAAATGTTTGAGATTTGTCGTTATGTTTGTAATTTTGAATTTGTAATCTGGAGATTTACGCCTCGCCCTCTAATTCTATATATGATATACTAAAGCCATGAATATGTCAACCCCGCGCCTTAGTTCCGCCTCATAACGTGTCAAGCCACGAAGCGAGTGGTGCTGCAATATAATAGTTAAATCCCCAGATAAAGTAATACCTATGGCGCTTTGCGCCACTGCGAAACTAAGGCGCGGGGTCAAGTAGTATGGAAGAATTATCACAAGAACCATCACAAGAATTTTGGTACAAAAAGACCTGGGGGGTTCTTCTTTTGGTCGCCGGTATTGTGGTTGCGGGGGTTTTAGTATACGTTGGCATACTTACGATACGGTTCTACCGCGATATTCAATTGGGGATTCCTCCGGAGATTCAACGCAAGATTACGGTAAGTAATATCCAAGCCCCCAAAGAACTCAAAGAGTCGCTTGCGTATCGTTCCGACAATGATCCGGCCCTTGGCAATCCAAATGCTCCTTTGCAGATTGTTGAGTTTGCTGATTTTGAATGTCCATATTCGCGCGACGAGAGTTTTGTTATCCGCGAGCTTGTTGCGCGGTATCCGGACAAGATTCACTTTGTGTATCGAGATTTTCCGCTTGATGATATTCACCCGCATGCGCGAAGGGCAGCCGAGGCGGGCGCATGCGCGAACAGTCAAGGGAAATTTTGGGCGCTTCACGATAAGATGTTTCAGAACGCCGATCGGTTGAGTGAACTCGATATAAAAACATACGCTCTGGAGTCCGGGCTTAATATGGTAAAATTCAATCAATGTTTTGACGAGGGTCAAACCAGAGAAGAAGTGCAGATTGATCGCGCTGACGGCGTTGCCGCAGGAGTACAAGGGACTCCGACGTTTTTCATAAACGGGAAGCGTGTTGCCGGTGCAATCCCCATGGGGCTTTGGGAGCAAATCGTTTCACGTGTAAAATGATATGAAATTCAGGTTTCAGGTTTCAGGTTTCAGGTTTCAGTATTGGTTGGTCTTTTTTGTGATGGGTTCGTTATTTTTTCCTGTGTTGCCGGTTTTTGCTGCGAATGAAATTCCGCAAACGCCTCTTAGGTCTGTATGTTTTCAGGGTCCGGAGTGTAAGGCGGCGCCGTATGAGGGAACACCGGTTGAATCAAGCGAATGTAAAGCGCAGGAAAAAGCATGGGTTGATGCGGGATATATTTTTGAATGTCATGCGTCCGATCCTACGGTACAACTTCAGATTCCCATCGGTATTGGCTCAACAAAGATAACCGGTCTTGGAAATTATATACGAAGATTGTATACCTATCTTATTGGAATTTCCGGCGTAGTCGCGGGGCTTATAATTGTCTGGGCAGGAGTAACATGGTTAACCTCAGGAGGAAACCCGGAACACATTTCAAGCGCAAAACAGAAAATGGGAAATGCGTTTGTAGGGCTTTTTCTTATCCTTGGTTCATACGTGATACTTCAGACGGTAAACCCCGCCCTTATAAATCTTCGCGTTCCGCCGGTGAAACTTGCGCGGCAAGAACTTTTAGGAGAAGAAAAGTGCAAAAAACGACAAGAATATCCTTGTGCAGGGACACCGCTTGTACAGCCCCTTCAACGCACCGCAGCCGGTCTTTGGTCCGCAGGTGCGCGTCATTCGTATGCAAAAGAAGGTGGAATATATGGTTGCGACGATACAAGCATTCCAAAACTCATTGAAAATCCGCCGTGTCAGCAAGGAGTGCGACCCGGTCAATGTCGCGCACAGTTTTGTCCTCAAGGCGCAGGGGGGTGTTACACCTTACTTAAGGGGCGCATACGAGAGGATGCGCTTACCAAGCTTAATGCTTTAGCAGGGGATACCTTGGCGAATATGCGTGCAGCGGGAGCACCACTATTAGGATCAATTACAACTCAGGCCGAGGGGCAGGTACTTCTTCGTAAATTTCTTGATGATGTAGAAGAAGGAGCGTATGTATGCGTGGATAAAAGTGCGTGTGGGGGTTGTTCTGATACTGTAAAATGGGGGGCATGTGTCAGTAGTGCCTGCAATTGCACACTAGGAATACTGACGACTTCAGCCACAAGCACTAATACGGAACGGGTCGCATGCATGCCGCCCGCGGGTGGTGGTACCGAGTGCGTGGATGATTCCACATGCGCAAGCGGCATTTGTAATACTGGGCCGATATCCGATGTGTGTGGCCCATCGCAAGATGGTACATTATGCAATCGTCACGCCGATTGCGAAAGCGGACTCTGTAATACCTCTGAACTTATTACCCTACAACTAGGGTTTTCCTCGGGGAGATGTGTAGGAGAGCATAGTGTAGGGGGTAACGATGACTGCGTAATAGTGTCAGGAAGAGAAATGTGCGAACCGGGTTTTCATTGCGCGACCAATCCGTTACGCAATCTCGTTGCTGATCCCGAGTGTGTTCCTAACACATAGGGAGAGATTAGTATCGCATTAAAAAGGCCCCGAAAAGGGCCTTTTTAAGTTACCTGCCCCGCACCGTCCGACCGGGATCGGACTGGTGCGGGGTCCCCCATTGACTCCGCGCCTTAACTTCGCTGTGGATAATATTTTGTGAATTATGGGGGAAGATTTTATGTAAAGGTCTTGTTTCATTAGCAAATATGAGTATAATGGCGCTTCGCGCCAGTGCAAAGTTAAGGCGCGGGGTTGAACCCTTGACGGCTTTATGCTACACTCGATTCTAATTGAATTTATACACAGTTAAACAATTTCCTCCCCTTAGGGTAAGGGGAGGTCAGGTGGGGTTACGAGTATTTAATGCTTCAGACATAGATTGAAGCATTGGATATTTCCCTCCCAAGGCGGGCAGGCATAACTCCCCCTACCCCCTCTTACCTTAAGAGGGGGTTTGAGAGACGACTCTATGCATGACAAACTTTTCATCAAAGGAGCGCGCGTAAACAACCTAAAAGACATCACGGTTGAGATTCCCAAGAATACGCTCACGGTTATTACCGGGCTTTCCGGCTCGGGTAAATCTTCGCTTGCCTTTGATACTATTTTTGCGGAAGGGCAGCGGCGGTATGTTGAATCGCTCTCGAGCTATGCCCGTCAATTTTTGGAACTGCAAGATAAGCCGGACGTGGACGAGATCAAAGGACTTGCGCCCACGATCGCGATTGATCAGCGCGGAATTTCGGAAAATCCGCGCTCTACCGTAGGAACCATTACCGAGATCGCCGATTATCTCCGGCTTCTTTTTGCGCGCATCGGACATCCGCGATGTTTGAAATGCAATGTAGTTCTTTCAAAAGCATCAAGCGAAGAAATTGTGCGGCGTGTAAGCGAAGAAATCGCCAAAGCGTCGGTACGACTATTTGCGCCGCTTGTAAAACAGAGTATTCCGGACGAAGGACTTTTGAAGCGAATTGGAAAAGCCGGGTTTTCTGAGGCGCGTTTGAACGGAGAGGTTATGCCGCTTCAAACTCTTGCACAGACGGGATTACCTACCGAGCCGTGTTCCTTGGATATTGTGGTGGGCGTGCTTGGGCCTCAAGAGATCAAAAGCGATGCGCATCATGTACGCATGCAAATTTTAACCGCGCTTGATTTGGGAGACGGCGCGCTTTATATTGAGATGATGGCCGAAGGCCGTCATCCCGATCCGCCGACTGGCGGAGAGGGATCTCACACCTCGCTTAAAACACGGGATGAGATTTCTCGCTCCGCTCGAAATGACACGGTTTCCAAAACGTTGTTTTTCTCTCGCGAACTTACCTGTCAAACTTGCGGCGCAACATATCCTCCGCTTGAACCGCGCAATTTTTCGTTTAACTCGCCCCACGGCGCCTGCACGGTCTGTAGCGGTCTTGGAGTTGAATCAAGAGTAATGCCGGAACTTGTACTTGCAAATCCGCGACTTACGATTGCGCAAGGCGCGATAAAACCATGGGCGCGTATTGGCGCGAATCAATCCTCAAAATTGGATCTTATTGCTGAGGTCGCAAAGCAGCGTCGTTTCTCGCTTGATGTGCCGGTTTCCGAACTTACCCAAAAAGCGAAAGATGTGGTGCTCTACGGCACCGGCGAAGATATATATGAAGTCCGCGGACAAAACGTAAAATTTCAAGGAGTAATCCCGGAGCTTGAGGAGAAATATCGCGGGACCGATTCGGATTATATTCGCAAGGAGATTGAAGCGTACATGCGGCAAGAAATATGTTCCGGCTGTCATGGCGCGCGACTCCGCCCCGAGTCGCTTGCGGTCAGTTTGCTTGGAAAAAATATCGCGGAAATAGGAACGATGAGCGTTGAAGATGCGATACTTTTTTTCTCGCGGACAGCGAGCGGATCAAAAGCGGACAGCGAGCGGATCAGTTCTCATCCGCTTGCAATCCGTTCCGCCCTCCGCGAGGAAGAAACTACGATCGCTGCCCCTATCATTAAAGAAATTATTGTGCGTCTTACGAATTTGAAAAACGCAGGGCTGGGGTATCTTTCGCTTGATCGAACTTCTACGACGCTCTCGGGCGGAGAAGCCCAGCGCGTACGCCTTGCGGTACAGCTTTCAACTACGCTTTCAGGAGTTATCTATGTACTTGACGAGCCAACGGTCGGACTTCACGAACGCGATACAGGAATGCTGCTTCAAATTCTTGATCGTCTCAAGGGATTGGGAAATACCGTGATTGTGGTTGAGCATGATCGCGAGGTAATGCAGAAGGCGGACTATCTTATTGATATGGGTCCGGGCGCGGGAGAGCGTGGCGGAGAAGTGGTTGCCGCGGGTACTCCTGCCACAGTTATGAAATTCAAGGGTTCGCTTACCGGCGCATACTTGCAAGGAAAAAAGATAATTGCTGCGCCTTCAAAAACCCGGCGCGGAAACGGAAAATCCCTCTTGATCAAAGGCGCAACCGCATTTAATTTGAAAAATGTTGACGTCAAAATTCCCTTGGGTGCGTTTGTCTGCGTTACAGGAGTTTCCGGTTCGGGAAAATCAACGCTCATTTTAGAAATTCTTGCAAAGTCGCTTTCTCATTCGCTCTACGGAAGTTATGAGCTTCCCGAAGCGCACAAAGAAATTGTGGGAAAAAATCATATTGATAAAGTGATTAGCGTTGATCAAACTCCTATCGGGAGAACGCCGCGCTCGAATCCGGCAACCTATACCGGCATTTTTACGATTATTCGCGATCTCTATACTGAAATTCCTGAGGCAAAGCTCAAGGGGTTTGATGCGGGTACGTTCTCATTTAACGTACGGGGAGGAAGATGCGAGGCGTGCACCGGAGAAGGGTATATAAAAATTCCCATGCAATTTATGTCCGAGACGTATGTAGTATGTCCCGAGTGTCACGGTAAGCGCTATCGTCCGGAGGCCCTTGAGATTTACTTCCACGGAAAAAATATTGCTGATGTGTTGGGAATGTCGGTCCTTGAGGCAAAAGATTTCTTCAGAGACATCCCGCTTCTGTTTGAGAAATTGCAAGTGCTTGATGATGTCGGACTTGGTTATATTAAACTTGGTCAGCCCGCACCTACGCTTTCCGGCGGAGAAGCGCAACGGGTAAAACTTGCAACCGAGCTGTCGCGTCGCGCGACAGGCAAGACACTTTACATATTGGATGAGCCCACGACTGGTCTGCATTTTGAAGACATTGCGCATTTGCTTGGCGTGCTGCAGCGCCTCGTAGACAAGGGCAATACCGTGCTTGTGATTGAGCATAACATGGATGTGATTAAATGCGCGGATTGGGTAATTGATATGGGGCCTGAAGGAGGGGATAAGGGAGGATATGTGGTTGCGGAAGGAACTCCAAAAGATATTTGCAAAGTAAAAAAATCGTACACGGGACAGTATTTGAAAAAGGTTTTAAAAGCGTAACGCTCGATACCCCCTCTTAAGGTAAGAGGGGGTAGGGGGAGTTATGAAATCCCAATCGTTCATAACCCACCCTCGCCCTCCCTTACCTTAAGGGAGGGAACAATTGGCGTCCCCCTCTTAAGGTAAGAGGGGGTAGGGGGAGTTATGAACCATCTTTATAACGATTCGGCTACGAAAGAGAAGCGGCGTATATTACGGAAAAATCCAACCGATGCCGAGCGAAGGGTCTGGCGTATTTTGTGTCGAGAGCAAATGGGAGCAAAATTTTTTCGGCAGTATGGCGTAGGTTTGTATGTGCTTGATTTTTATTGTCCTGCACGCCGGATTGCCATAGAGATAGACGGTGGTCATCATGCAGAAGAGGTACATAAAGTACAGGATGAGAAACGCACAAAGTATCTCCAGAGCGAAGATATCAGAGTGTTAAGATTCTGGAACAATGAGGTGATGCAAAATTTGGAGGGCGTGTGGGAGAAAATTAAGAAAATAATTGATGCCTCCCCTTAGGGTAAGGGGAGGTCAGGAGGAGTTACGAGTTCTGGCACGGTTTCATAACCCACCCTCGCCCTCCCTTACCTTAAGGGAGGGTTTGTTTTTTGTATTTTGAAATAAAAAAAAGCACTGATTCGGGGAATCAGTGGGAGTGATCCTCACTCCAGGGGTACGGGTTGTGGTTGTCAGGCCACGGCGGCGACGGGCGCCAGCGTCTTGCGGGTCCGGGTCGCCTGGGCGACACGGTCGAGGTGGCTGCGCACCAGGGGTGCGACCTGCTTGCGGGCCGCGTGCGCCGGCTTTCCGCGCCGGCTGTCCTTCGAGCACCGCGGGTGCTCGAGCCCGTAGAGCAGGTTGTCGCCGTACTCGACCAGGAACTTGGCGAGTCCGGTGCTGACCGCGACCGCCTGTTGCATCGAGACCTCGTAGACCGCGTCGCGTTCGCCGTCCAGCAGGCGGAACTGCTCGAGCAGGTCCTCGACCACGTGGCCGTTCTGCCGGAAGCAGGTGATGCCGAGGAGTCCGAGGCGTTCGGCCCGGTTGTCTCGGAGCTTCCGCAGCGCCGTTTCCGCAGCGTCCACGCGCGTGCCGAGCGTTTCGGCCCGATCGTGTTCCGTGTGCAGGGCGTTCTCGGCGCGCGTGGCGTTCTCCACGGCTTGCTCGGTGCGCTCTTGCGCCCGGGCCAGGATGAAGGCGAGGTTGCGTGCCTCGGAAGCGAGGTTCTCCAGCTTGACGTTGAGCCCGACGACCGTGAGCGCACCACGCGCCTGCCGGTAGTGATCGCAGAGCGCCAGGTGCATGGCCGCGATGGCCTCGAGCGGTCCGTCGAAGGGGCCGCGGATCGTGATGCCGAGGGTGTGGAGCTCCTCGATCATGCGCTGGTGAAGCGCGTTCAGCGCCTCGCGATGGAGTCGTTCCGTGGTTGCGAGTTCTTCCGTGCGAACCCGCATGGATTCGGTCAGCGCGTTGCGTTCGGCCGTGAGCTCGTCGCCCGCCTTCATGGTGCGCTCGAGGGCTCGCGTGGCGCGGTCGATTTCGGTTTTCAGGTCGCGCTCGCGCGTGGCGGCCTGCTGTAGCGCCGTTTCGTGGTTGGCGTGTGCGGTCTCGAGTTCGGTCGTGCGCTCGAGGAGCGCCTTGGTGTTCGCCGCGCGCTCGTCCATGCGGGCCGTGGCCGTGCGCTTGATAGCCGCGTCCACGGGGGTGTTTCCGGTGAAGCCGCCCTCGGGGACTTCGACCGCCAGCTCGGCGAGCATGGCGCCGCGCAGTTGCCCGGCTTGGTCCGCGGTGCTCTTGACGGCCGCGAACACGAGGTGCGGGCTGGCGTCGTCCGTGACTCCGCAGAGGCGCAGGACATGCGCTCGCAGGGTCGCCACGGCTTTGTCGATGTCCATGGTGGACGGGGCGCCGATCAGTTCGCGCGCGCGGTCGATTTGGCGCGAAATCCGATCGCTCCGGCGTCGCCGTGCGATGCTCCGGTCAATCAGGTATGCGACCTTGCGCCGCGTTGCCCAGAGTGAGCGCATCGTGGCGAGGTGCGCGGTAACTTCTTCGCTCAGTCGCGAAGCCGCGAACCATGCGAGGACGATGACCATGAGCGCGAGAGCGCCGAAGCCGATTGCTTCGGGCTTCACGAAGGTCGTGATGCCGAACACCGGGTTGCGGGGCGTCGTGCAGGTGCCGGTTGCGAAGGAGTAGGTGCCGTGCACCGCCTCGCACACACGGGCGTCCGCGATCTTGTTGATCGCCGCGATCGCCGATGCGTTGAGGTTGCCGGCGCTCGGTCGCTCGCTCGCCGCGACGCACTTGTTGGTCGCGGTGTTGAGCAGTTGGCCGTTGGGGCACTGCTTGCCCGCAACGTGCGTGGCGAAGTAGCTCTCGATCGCCGTGGGCCCACCGCGGTAGAGCTTGTCCGCGAGCGGAAGCTCCTTGAACGCGGTGAGGTGGCCGACGTGACGGCGGTTGATGCCGTACTCCACGCGATTGCAGCCGTGGCGTGCCGTCAGCGTGCGCACTTCGGTCGGCGTGGTCAGGCGGCATTCCGTCGGATCGAACCACATCTGCCCCGCGTCGATGCGCGTGCAGGTGATCCAGACCGCGCCGTGCGCGAGGTTCGGGCAGTTGCCCGTCGTGTCGCACAGCAGCGCGAGACTCTCCGGCGTGGTGCCTTCGGGCAACCCGTTGGCCTTGATGAGGGCCTCCAGGTTGGCGACCCCGGCGGTCGAGATCCTCTGGCAGTTGTCGCCGGAGCAGTCGATCACCGGCAGGTTGCCGGGGACGAGTTCTGCCTGGGCTTTGTGGACCCAGGTTGTCGCTGTGAAAAGAGCGACGAGAAACGCGAAACGGTTCATGGCGTCTCCTTCGGTTGCCTCGCTTTTTGGGCGAGGGTTGATTGAACCACGAAAACTTCCGAAAATGGCGGTTTTTGCCACATTCGGTCGATTTCTCGGATATCTATTGTATATCATAAAATAAAGGGTTTGTCAACCCCGCGCCTTAATTCCGCTTCGTAACGTGTCAAGCGATGGATTTTGGTCTTGATAGCTTATTCGAGAAAAGCGTCTGAGAATGTTATGCATTTTGGCGCTTTGCGCCATTGCGGAATTAAGGCGCGGGGTCAAGTTTAGGGTACAAAAAAGCGGCTTTTATGCCGCTTTTGCGTTTGCTGTTTTTCTTGTGTGTTATGCTGCGATGGCTTTTTCCTTCAACCGTTTTCGATAATCGCGCATGTAGTAGAGCTTTGATCGACGTACATCTGCTTGGCGCACCGGTTCAATTTTGGAAATAGCTGGCATATTCAGCGGAAAGATTTTTTCTACGCCCACATTGTCCGCGCCGATTTTGCGCACCATGATGGTTGCCTGGGGCGTAGTGCCGCCGTGGCGAGAAATTACGATTCCTTCAAAAATCTGAATACGCTCTTTTTCGCCTTTCTCGGTCTTTTCTTTAATTTTTTCATGCACCTTTACGGTCATGCCGATTTTGATGTTGTCGTACATAGGTTGAGGTGTTGGGGGTCAGGTTTTAGATGTTAGGGATTAGAGAACGTTGTGGGTTATACTCTACACTATCTCGGATTTTATGTCAACCCTGGATAATTTTGAGCACGGCTTGAACGGTTTCCTCGATTTTTCCTTCCGGAGCGGTAACCGTATAGGTACAATGTTGCGCTTCCCGCATTTCTTTACGCGCCTGAGTTGCGCGATGCGCTTCGTCTTCCTGTTTCATATTTCCGCGTTTGCGCAGACGCGTTAAAAGCGCTTCCGGAGATTCGGCCTGGAGAAATATGGAAATTGTATGCGGGAGTTTTGTGTGAACTGTTTTTGCGCCCTGGATGTCAAGAACCAAAAGCACATCGCGGCCGCTTCCTAAAAGCGCATCAAGGTCTTTTCTTGAGTTGCCGTACCACTCGTTATAGACTTGCGCGTATTCGAAAAATTCTCCCTCTGCAATTTTTTGGTCAAATTCTTTTTTTGTAATGAAGTGATAGTCTATGTCGTTCTTTTCGCCTGACCGTGGGCTGCGAGTAGTATAAGTAACTAGGCGCACCAAATTCGGCACGCGTTTCAAAAGCCCTTTTGCGATCGTGGTTTTCCCAACCCCTGAAGGGCCGGTTAGAATGAAAACTCTGCCGGACATAGTTGAGGGATTAGGTGTTAGGGGCTAGGAATTAGTATTGAATTCGGGAGGTGGCTCTGCGATATATTCTCGCCATTTACCGCTCAGGTCTTTGAATGCAATCATTCTTGCATGCAGCATCAGGCGGGAAGCGCCGGCGAATGGCTTATAGCTTATGGCTAATAGCTCGGCCGATTTGCCCTTTGCTCCATGCTCTAAGCCATATAACCGATCCCCCAAAATCGTATGCCCGATCGCGTTTAAGTGTACGCGAATTTGATGCATGCGGCCGGTCCGTGTTGCAATACGAACCAACGATCGTTTTGGTTCTTTTGATACTTTGAGAGTTTCGTATTCCGTGACCGCCCTTTTTTCTCCTTTTGCCATCGGGGAGTTTGAAGAGCCCTTGGGGCGCGCAACCATTCGCCTGCCTTTTTTTGCCATTGGAAAATCAATCGTACCTTCCGGCGGCGTTACTTGTCCATGTACGATCGCAATGTATTCTTTTTGTGTTTCGTGGACTTTAAATTGTTGTTTTAAATGGTCAAACATGTCTTGGGTGCGGGCAACGACCATCACCCCGGAAACATCGGCATCAAGACGATGCACAATTCCTGCGCGAAGGGGATCGTCGCCGACTTTTCCGATTTCCGGATAGCGCGCAAGTATTCCGTTTAGCAGGGTGTCCGGCGCTTTATGGCCCTCTGCTTGATGCGTTACAAGTCCTGCGGGTTTGTACAGTACAATAAAATCTCGTTCCTCGTGGATAATGTTCAGTGGTACATTCGGATTCGGAACCACTAAAAGTTCGGAAGGGGGCTCGATCGTTGCCTCAACCTCGTCGCCCGCCTTCAGGAAACGATGAACAGTTGCCGGTTTTCCGTTTACGGTAATGGTTCCCGATTCGATAAGCTTCTGTATATGGGAGCGCGAAAAATTCGGAAAATGTTCTTTCAAAAACATATCCAATCGCATCTTGGCGTGATCTGAAGTAATGGTGAATTGCATAGCTTGATTTTCATTATATCATACAATCGCTGTTGTTGGGATGATTACCCCATGATATGCTACTGACATACTATCTTATGAAAATTTCCATGCCAAGAACGATCAAAATGATCCGGATGACAATCGCGGGAGTTCTTATCGGCGCAGGAATTGCAATACATGCACACGCCAGTGCGGTTGTGCCTATTGCTAACCGTCTTGCGGGAAAAATTCTTTTGCAGGTGGAGCGCAACGGCGAAGCATGGTATGTGCACCCCACACATCATACGCGTTACTATTTTGGCAGACCACGCGATGCATTGACTATTATGCGCCAGCAAGGTCTTGGTATTTCCAATCGCGATCTTTTTCGACTGTTTGGAATTCCTCCGTCATCACCGCCTGCGCCGGTGTATATAACGAAGAGCGTAGTTTTGGCGCAACGTCTAGCTGGTAGAATTCTTCTCCAAGTAGAAGCGCATGGGGAAGCATACTATATTAATCCCAAAGACTTGCGAGGATATTACCTTGGAAGTCCGGCAGATGCGTTGCGCGTAATGCAGACATTGGGTGAGGGAATTCGGGATAATGATCTTGCGCAAATTCCCGTTGCGATCCCGGGGACATCGGGCTTCACCGCGCCACATTCGGTTTTACCTCCTTTGACTACGCCACCCTCAATAATCTCGGTAACGACACCAAGTGGATCTTCAGATATAAAAATCACGGACTTTCTTTTATGGAGCAACGCGCACGGTATTGAAATCGTAGGAATACATAAGACTACGGATCACTTCTACTACCAAGGTGGAAAACCGGAAGATTTTTCTGATCCAAAAGATGTCCCCAATTTATTAGAAGTCGCTGATGGACTTTATCAAATTCCGGAGAACATTATTGCAGTGCTCAAAGGCAAAACGCTCTATGTCAGTCATCTCAACGGACGCGGATACGCAGTCTTGGGTTCATGGCCTGAGCAAAACATTCTTGCCGGCATGAATCGCGGTGTAATTTTGGAGCAGCAATTGAAAAAAGAAAATGTGGTGCATGAAATCGGGCACATCCTTGACTATCATGGCATACGCGGCATGTATGAAGACCCGCAGAATCTTTTCGCAAATCTTGAACCGCTTCGCAAGGAAATTTTCTCAGTGAGCTTCCCGTATGATCCGGCGCTTGTCGCTCCACCCGTGGGATATCTCAATGTATATTCAACCGCCAACGACGCTGAAAACTTTGCGGAACATTTTGCTTCCTACGTCTTCCGCGCGCAAGATTTCAGAGTGCGCGCAAAACGCGACGAGATATTGCAACGAAAATACGACTTTTTCAAGAATAACCTCTTCGGCGGACGTGAATATGCCTTATAGCAAAATCATGTGTGGGCGCACATGATTTTGCTATGATTGTCTTTGCCATCTCTGTTACCCAAAATACTTTTTCAACCATTCGATTGCTTCGTCTTTGCTCGTGATACGAGCTGAGAGTTGTTCTTCCCGAAGGCCGCGGAGAATCTCGCCTATTCCCGGACCGGAGGGAATTTTTAAAAGCGCCATAATCTCATCGCCATTGATCAGTGGCTTTACAAATACGCGTTTTTCTCGCACCGCCGCTTCCATGCGCTTGATGCGCGCCATCATATCAAAAAGATTTTGCAAGCTTGGTATGCCGCCTTCTTTTGGGATGGTTGCCGAGCCGTCGCAAAACGCAAGGCGCAAAAGCGCTTCCCCGGGAAATTTTGGATTGAAAAAATACTTTTCAACGGTTGATGCTTTAAATGCTTCAGCCATAGTGTGAAGCAATATCAAATGGTGCTTAATTAGCAAGTATAGCTCATCATAATCAATGTGAAGCGGCCCCTCTTTCATAATGGAAAGCACAAGCGAGCGAGCCGTCTCTCGGGTAATCTCCGCGCCAACCGTATCATGTTCATCAAAACGGATGCGGTCCACGCCGTGCTCTTCCGGCGTGCGCAACATGGGCGGCTTGCCAATATCGTGGAATAAAATCGCCATGATAAGGAGCGCATTAGGTTTTTCGTCCCCAAATTGATCGTGGTATGCTTGCGATTCAAGTGTTTGTAGTGCCAGCCGCGTATGGGTCCAGACGTCCCCCTCGGCGTGGAATTGTTCCGGTTGCGGACAGCCCTTCATTTTTAAAAGTTCGGGTATGAGCATTTCAAACGCACCGCTTTGATCGTAGAGATCAAAGGCGGCTACGGGATCTGCATAAAATGTTCTTAGCAATTCTCGACTTATTACTTCGCGGGGTGCAACAAATTCCGCAAGTGGGCTTAAGACCGGTTGCTCCGGGTTGGCGCGTTTGTCGTTGATTCGCGGCATGGTTTCTTGAAGGGCCGCAAACGTGTTCGGTTCGATTGCAAATCCAAGCTGGCAGGCAAACCGCAGCGCGCGCAACATGCGCGTGTAGTCTTCTCGAAATCTTTCCTTTGGGTCTCCTACTGCCCGGATGGTTTTCTTTCCAATGTCGGTCATTCCACCAAATGGATCAACCGTATCTAACACCTGACACCTAACACCTGACACCTTTAACTTCACGGCTATTGCGTTTATCGTAAAATCTCTTCGCCCCAAATCCTTTTCAATAGGCAACTCATGATCGCTCTGCACTTCTACATCACGATATCCGCCGGTTCCCCATGCGTGCTCAGTACGCGGAAGCGCAATGTCAAATGTTTCCATGCCGCTTGCTTTAAACTCTTCGTAACCATCATCGGGAATAAATTTGTACACGCCAAACGTGCGACCGACAAGGTTTACAATCCCAACCGTTCCTAAAAATTCTTGAAGGTGGCGGGCTTGGACTCCGCGTACCACGAAATCGTAATCCTTGGTAGCATGTCCAATAACTGCATCGCGCATCGCGCCACCAACTAAAAAAATTTCGGCGTCAGGATACGCCGAAAAGAGTTTGGTAATCCAAGAGAAATAAGGCTGCGAGAGGGTGGTGTGTAATGTATCAAACATGCATGGTGCGCGCGCCTGGACTCGAACCAGGAACCGCCAAGGTATAAGCTTGGAGCTCTAACCAATTGAGCTACGCGCGCGTGGTGCGCGATGAAGGGATTGAACCTTCGGCCTTTCCCATGTCAAGGGAATGCTCTACCACTGAGCTAATCGCGCATTATAGTTTTGATTATGCTACCACACAGAAATGGACTTGACAACCGTGCCGGGTGTGTTAAGGTGGATTGTTACAGATTTCAAGCGGGCTCGCAAAGCTGTTTGAGGTCTGGAAACCAAGACGGGTACCCATACCGGGAGGCCGTCAACATCCCCGAAAGCGCCACCAAAAACCAAGGTGGCTTTGAAACAGGGAGAATCCCATGGTCAGCAAGCACGTCGTGGTTCGAAAGGGTTCGCTCGATCAGGAAGGAACGGTCTACGTCGTTCGTGGCGTTGTCGATCCCGACACGTTCGGGCACGTTCAGATCGGAGACTACCAGCGGGAACAGGAGCCCGAATCCGTCATCGACCGGATGGCCCGGGCGCTCCAGGCCAGCGAGCGGTTCGCCGATGCCGAGCTCGCCATGCGCGGAGACGACTGGTCCGAGCGTGGTGGCGTGATCACGCTGCGCGATCCCGTGTTCGTGGTGGACGGACAGCAGCGCCTGGCTGCCTGCTTGCGGGCCATGGCCGTGCACGGCGTGAAAGACCCCCACTTCGGCGTGGCGGTCTACCTCAACGTGACCGCGGAATGGGAGGCCGCGCGTTTCGCGATCCTCAACGCCCGGCGGACCAAGGTGTCGGCCTGCGTGCTCCTGCGCAATCTCGGGGAGACCAACGGAGCCGTCGGAACCCTCCGCAGCCTGTCGCGGACCGACAGCGACTTCGCTCTGCGCAGCCGGGTGCAGTGGACCCAGCGCGCGCGGGTGCGCGATCTCATCACCGCGGTCATGCTGCTCAAGGCCGCTGGTCGGCTCCACGCGCACTTCGGTCCGACCCTCAACGAGAGCGTGGAGCGCCTCGCGGGAAACGTGCAGGCGATCATGGAGCGCGTGGGACGCACGGCCTTGCGCGCCAACGTCCGCAGCTTCTTCGAGCTCGTGGATCAGTGCTGGGGCATCGAGCGGCTGACCTCGCGCAAGGGTGCGGCGCATCTGCGCACCCCGTTCCTGTTCGCGCTCGCCTCCGTGCTCTCCCGGCACACGAACTTCTGGAACGACAACGAGTTGCGCGTCCCCCGCGCGCTCCTGGAGCGGCTCCAGAAGTTCGATTGCACGACGGAGATGGTGGTGGCGGCCACGGGCTCGGGTTCGCAGGGTCGCAAGGTCTTGGACGGCCTGCTGTGCGAGCACCTGGACAAGGTGCGCGGCGCGAGCAACAAGCTCGTCGCGCGTCCGGACGCGGTGCCGGTCGAGGACGACAACGCGCCCGACGACACCGAGGACAAGTAGACCGACCTTTCTCGTTCATCTAGTCCAGTAGTCTAGTTCCCCCAGGGGCCTGCCATCGACACGACCACTCGGTCAAGTCGAAGGCAGGCTCGATTTATTTTATCGTTGCGGAATCAACTTGAGCATTGCTTCGAGTTTTTCAACAACCTCGCGTTCTGCCGAGATAAGAGTGTGGTTCAAAAGGCAATAGCTGGTCATACCCGGCGAGCTTGAGAGCATTTCCCAAGGGAGCGCGTGGGCTTGGTTTTGGTGCGACACCTTTTTTGTTCCCAGCATTACGCAGACGCGCCCCTCGTGTTCTTCATAGATAAGCGCAACCAGTTTTGCCTCGGGCGAGGTAAAGATAAGCTCCTCAATAACATCCGGGAGTTCGCGAACATCTCCGCCACTTTCGATAATTTCGCGCGTAGTAAGAGTTGACCAGGTCAGATGGGTTACCGGATTGTGTTTCAAATGTGCAAGCGCTCGACCCCACAACCGAAGGGACGCAAGCGAGCGGTTACGAAACAGTTGCTTCATAATCTCCTCGCGCTGCGCGCCAAGCTGGATAAGCTCTGCGGCGAGTTTAAGCGTATTGGGAGTGATCGTAGGATTTTTAAATCCGCCAGTTTTCAAAAAGATCGCCGCAAAAAGGTTTGTTGCGATTTCTTTATCAATAGTTCCTTTTCCGATTACCGAAAACATATTGGCAAGAATTTCTCCGGTTGCCGAAGCGTTAATGTCGATGCAATTGATCTGACCGTATTGTTCGTTTTCCGCATGGTGGTCAATATTGATGATCGGGGTTTTGTAAAAAAGTTCCGCGTGCTCTTCAAAAAGTTTTCCCAGTACATGAAGGTCGGGGGTATCAAGGGTTACAATCGTATCGTATCCAAGCGTTGTTTCTTGAATCGAAATGTCATCACTTCGGAATGAGCCCTCTTGTGGGGTAAGGTAGAGTTCAAGAGCGCCTTCTTTAAGTCCATAGCTCCATTCTTTAAGCGGGGCGTTCGCAGTATTTACGCGAACAGTATAGGTGTGGGGAGTTTCAAGTTCAGCGCGCACTTGTCCCGCATGCGGAAGAAACGCAAACCGTCCCGGAGCAAACGCAGGAGAGACCATATCAACATGCTTCCCAAGTTTTTGCATATAACGATACAGCGCAAGTGCGGAGCCAAGCGCGTCGCCGGATTCCTTGCTTGCGGAATTGTACGGAAACGCAATAAGCGTCCGATCTGATTCGGAAAGACGTTGCGCAATTTGTTGGGCTATTTCTTGGGCCATACCATTTCAATCACCCCTCTTAAGGTAAGAGGGGGCTGGGGGAGTTATGAAATGCGAGTGTCTAATAACCCACCCCTGCCCTCCCTTACCTTAAGGGAGGGAGATTTGTTGAAATCAACGTACTATACGTGCTGGGGGGATTTGTGTCAACCCCGCGCCTTTAGAGGACTTATTAACAATGCTTTATTCAAAGTGTAGTTGGTGGTTTAAATTTGCATTAGTTTCGTTTATGAGGAAGCGCTATGGCGCCGCGCGCCACTGTCCTCTAAAGGCGCGGGGTCAAGGATGGGGGTACTGTGCATAAAAAGTGCTTTAAGAAGCATTTTTTAACGCCTCAACCGACGGTTGAGGCGTTACCCCGCCAGCTTTCTTTTTTTTGGCGAATTTGCTACAATGCGAAACTATGCCCGCGCTAAGTTTTCCCGCATACAACATACAATGGCCAATTCAATATGCAGCATAGATTTACTCTGCCCACTATCGTAATCATAATTAATACCCCATGTGTTGCCGTTGGCAGAAGCGGGAAAATTTAGGCGGGTATGAAGGAAATTCCATCACAATACATTGCCAAAGAGCATGAAGATGAGATTTATAAGATGTGGGAGGATTCCGGAGCATTCGCACCGGATCGAGGTGTTAGGGATCAGGTGTTAGGTGTTAGTAAAAAACCTAAAACCCGAAACCCGAAACCCGAAACCTTCTCAATCGTCATGCCCCCGCCGAATGCCAACGGGTCGCTCCATCTTGGTCATGCGCTCTATACGCTTCAAGATATTATGGTGCGCTATCACCGCATGCGCGGGGATAAGACACTTTGGCTTCCCGGGGCGGATCATGCCGGTTTTGAAACGCAAGTGGTGTATCAGAAAAAATTGGAAAAAGAAGATCGTAATTGGTTTAAAATTCCGCGCGAGCAGCTCTATCAAGAGATACTCAATTTCACGCTTGAGAACAAAAAAATCATGGAAGGGCAAATGCGAAAACTCGGTTTCTCGTGCGATTGGTCGCGAGAAACATTTACCCTGGACCCAAAAATTATTAAAACCGTATACGCGACTTTCAAGCGACTTTACGAAGACGGACTGGTATACCGCGAAAATCGCTTAGTCAACTGGTGCATAAAACATCAAACCACGCTTTCGGATTTGGAAGTGAAGCACGAAGATCGCACTGATGCGCTTTACTATATTAACTATGGACCTTTGGTGGTTGCGACCGTGCGACCCGAGCCGATTTTTGCCGACGTTGCGATTGCGGTACATCCGAAAGACAAGCGGTACAAACATTTCATCGGAAAAATGGCGCGCATCCCGCTTATCAATAAAGAAATTCCAATTATCGCGGACGAATCAGTAGATCCTGAATTTGGGACTGGCGCAGTAAAAATAACCCCAAGCGTTGACCACAACGATTTTGAACTTGCGAAAAAATATGGACTTCCGATTATCCAAATCATCGATCAATTTGGCCGACTTACCGATACGGCACCAGAAAAATATAGGGGGATGAAAGTAAAAGAAGCGCGCGAGGCAGTTGCTGCGGATATCAAGGAGGCAGGGCTGATGGAAAAAGTGGATGAGCAATATCTTCACGCCATCGCCGTGTGCTACAAGTGCAAAACCGTACTTGAACCGCGACTTTTGCCGCAGTGGTATGTCGCAATGACGCGAACACCAAAAAGCGGAGGCGAATCACTTCGTGATGGGACTGTGAAAGCGGTAAAGGCGGGAGATATAAAATTTGTTCCAAAGCGAATGGAAAAAACCTTCATGCATTGGATGAAAAATTTACGCGATTGGAATATCTCAAGACAGATCGTTTGGGGTATCCGAATCCCGGCGTGGTATCGGAATGGGTCAGAAGAAGTCTACATTGGGGCAGAGCCACCAAAGGGCGATGGCTGGGTGCAAGACCCGGATGTATTTGATACATGGTTTTCAACCGGTCAATGGCCATTTGTAACGCTTGATTATCCGGATGGAAAAGACTTTAAGGATTTTTATCCGACCTCGGTCATGGAAACCGGTTGGGATATTTTGTTTTTCTGGGTTGCGCGCATGATGATGCTGGGATTGTATGTAACGGGCCAAGTGCCTTTCAAACATGTATTTTTGCATGGCCTTGTACGCGACAAAGATCGCCAAAAAATGTCAAAGTCAAAAGGAAATGTAATTGATCCCCTCGGCGTAATTGATCTCTATGGTACCGATGCTTTGCGCATGGCGCTTATTGTAGGAAATACTCCTGGCAACGATATTATTATCTCGGAGGAAAAAATAAAAGGCTATAGAAACTTTGCGAATAAAATTTGGAATGCGAGCCGGTTTGTGTTGATGAATTTGGACGGTGCGCAGACGACAAAACCAAAAAAATTAAGTGTGGACGACAAAAAGATCCTCAAAGAACTTCAGGCGATGACAAAAACCGTTACGCGCCACCTCGATAAATTTGAATTTCATCTCGCCGCTGAAACACTGTACCATTACTTCTGGCATACCTTTGCGGATCAAATTATTGAGACGCAAAAACCTCGTCTGGCAACCGAAGAAAAACAGGCCGCTCAATATGTACTACTCACTTGCCTTACTACCTCCCTCAAACTCCTTCACCCTTTCATGCCGTTTGTAACCGAAGCGGTGTGGCAACAAATGCCGCGTGAAAATAAATCCATGCTTATCACAGAATCATGGCCGTCATAAAAAATAGAAATGTTTTTTGGCTTGGGATCGTAAGTTTTTTTACTGACATGTCGAGCGACATGATTTTTCCGGTACTGCCGGTGTTTCTTTCAAGCGTGCTGGGCGTGCCAAAAACGCTCATTGGTCTTATTGACGGGGTTGGTGAGGTGGTTGCTTCGTTTTTGAAAGGTGCCTCGGGCGCGTGGTCTGATAAATTGCATCGTCGCAAAGCGCTAGTCGGTCTTGGCTACGGACTCTCAACAATAGTCAAACCATTTTTCTCGCTTATTAGTACCGGCCCGCAAGCGCTACTCCTTCGCGGGATCGAACGTGCCGGAAAGGGGATACGTACTGCGCCGCGCGATGCGCTTATTACCGAATCAGTAAAGGATACCGAACGCGGGCGAGCATTCGGCTTTCAACGCGCGCTTGACACCTCAGGCGCGGTACTGGGAACGCTTATCGCATTTCTTTTTCTTCTTAAATACACCGGCAATTACCACACACTGTTTTTACTATCATTTATCCCTGGCGTGATTGCGGTTGTCTGTCTTTTGGTCTTTGTGCGCGAAACCGCCTCACCTGCAATGCCCGTGCCGCAGATGCCTACTCCGCGCCTTCCTTACAGTGCGCAGTTTAAAAAATTTCTCTTGGTCTCCGTGCTGTTTCAACTCGGCAGCGCTTCGTATTCTTTTTTTGTCTTAAAAGCGCATGACATCGGGATCGGGCTTGCGTTTGTGCCGCTTATCTATTTGGTATACAGCTTGATCTACGCTCTCCTATCAAAACCTATGGGACAATGGTCGGATCGCGTGGGACGGCATAAGGTTTTGCCGATCGGCTTTGCCGCGTTTGCGTTTACCGCGGCTGGATTTGCCTTTGTTAACTCCTCGCTTGTCTGGCTTTTTATTGTGCTTTACGGCGTCTCTCTTGCGGTAACCGATGGCGTATCCCGCGCGTATGTGGCGGATCTTGTGAACCCCTCACCCGGCCTGCGGCCACCCTCTCCCACGCGTGGAGAGGGAATCGATCGCGCCTCCTCTCCCTCAGTGGGCGAGGGACAAGAAACAAACCCCTCTCCCCGCGGGAGAGGTCGGGGTGAGGGCGGTCGGCATGGTGTCGCATTTGGCATCTATCACATGCTCACCGGCCTTGCCTCGCTTACCGGTGCGGTCGGCTTTGGTTTTCTTTGGGATCAATTTGGTGCGCAAACCGCGTTTCTGTGTTCCGCGGCGCTTAGTTTGATTGCAACCGCTATGTTTGTTATACTGATGAAGCAGTCTTCAATGAAAACATTATGAAAATTTCAACCGATACGGCAAAAATCGAAGAACTTCTTACGCGGGGGGTGGAGAATATCTATCCTACCCGCGAAGCATTGTGGTCCGCGCTTGAAAGCGGTAAAAAGCTTACGCTGTATCTTGGCATTGATCCGACCGGCCCTACCCTCCACATTGGCCACGGAGTTACGCTTTTAAAGTTGCGCGATTTTCAAGAACTGGGACACAAGGTCATTTTGCTTATCGGTGATTTTACTGCGATGATCGGCGATCCAACCGACAAAACCGCAACGCGTAAACAGCTTACGCGCAAAGAAGTACTTGCTAACTGCAAAGAATATACAAAGCAGGCCGGAAAAATCTTGGACATAAAAAAAACACAAGTGAAATTCAACAGCAAGTGGCTTGGGAAACTCAGATTTGAGGATGTGATTGAGATTGCTTCTGAGCTTACGGTTCAGCGCATGCTTGAACGAGATATGTTTGAGAAGCGAACGAAAGAAGGTAAGCCGATCCATTTGCATGAATTCCTCTACCCGCTTATGCAAGGGTATGATTCCGTTGCGATGGGGGTGGATCTTGAGGTCGGTGGCAATGATCAGACATTCAACATGTTAGTAGGGCGGGATATGATGAAGCGGCGTGGTAAAGAAAAATTTGTTGTAGCAACAAAACTACTTACGGACCCATCGGGCGCGAAGATGGGAAAAACCGAGGGAAATATAGTTGCGCTTTCCGACAGCGCGGAAGAAATGTACGGTAAAGTTATGAGCTGGCCGGATGCCGTGCTTTCGCTTGGATTTGAGATTTGTACACGCGTACCAATGGAAGAGGTCGCAAAAGTGGTTAAGGGCAATCCACGCGATGCTAAAATGCGCTTGGCGCGGGAGATTGTCGCGCTTTATCATGGTGCGGCGGAGGCAAAGCGTGCAGAGGAACAATTTGTGAAGACGTTCCAGAAGCACGAGACGCCCTCCGAGGTTACAGGTGTCAGGTTACAGGTGTCAAAAATTGGAATTGTTGATCTGCTCGTTCAAACGAAATTGGCCTCAAGCAAAGGTGAAGCAAGGCGCGTGATTGAGCAAGGCGGAGTGCAGGTGGATGGAAACGTAATCAAAGACCCCAACGCCGAAATCAAACTCTCAAAAGGTGGTGTGCTAGTTAAAAAAGGCAAACGTCATTTTGTGCGAGTGGCAGTGGGATAAGAATTACAAGCGAACCCTGCGTTATGGCTATTGCAAATATACAACCGGCATACGAATCAATAGAAAAAGCAGGCCGACGGCCCGCTATTTTTGTACTTTCTTGCATGGTGCTGTTTTGGACAATGTTTGACAGTATCATACAATATATCACTCCTCTTGTAATTTCCGAGCATGGTTTTTCAACGACCATGGTCGGTCTCATTTTAGGCAGTTCTTCCATTGCGGGTGCGATCTTCGATTTTTTTGTATGTCGGTGCTTTACAAATACTAATTTCCGGCGGATTTTTTTGGCAATGTTTGCGATCTGTTTTGTGTATCCGCTTATTCTTTGGGGTTCCAAAACGATCGGCGCGTATCTGTTTGCGATGGTACTATGGGGTATTTACTTTGATTTATACGGATTCGGAGTATTTGATTTTGTCAGTCGCTATACCAAGGATACGGAACATGCCTCAAGTTTCGGAATAGTACAAATTTTTCGCGCGTTGGGAAGCATGCTTGCCCCGCTTATTGTAGGATTTGTGATTGTCGCCGGGGTTGATTGGCGGGCATTTACGCTGGGGTGGTTCTTTCTTACCGTTGGTTTATTATTTTTTATTGCGTTACTGCTGTATGTGCGGAACACTCCCGCCATTGCCGGTCCGGCGCTCGCGTGCCGAAGGAAAAATTTCCTTATTGAGTTCAAACTATGGAAGAAAATCAGTAAAAAAATCCATCCCGCTCTCCTGCTAACCTTTTTTCTCTTTTTCATTGAGGCGTTCTTTTGGACGCTTGCGCCCCTTTATGGGGAACATATGGGTCTTAAAGGATTCGGCGGTTTATTTTTGGCTTCCTATACGTTGCCCGCGTTATTGCTGGGATGGTTTGTGGGATCTCTTACAAAGAAATTTGGGAAAAAGCGGACTGCATTTTTCGGACTTCTTATCGGTTCTATGATACTTACTCCGCTTGCGTTATTATCAAACCCGTGGAGCGTTATTGCGCTTACATTTTTTTCCTCTCTTTTTATCAGCATTGCCTTGCCCTCAATCAATGGCGCGTACGCGGACTATATTTCGGAGGCGCCCCAGGTAGGGGGAGAAATTGAATCTGTGGAAGATTTTTCTTTTAATATCGGTTATGTGCTCGGTCCGATATGCGCAGGACTGTTCGCCGACCTATTTAACATTTCGATCGCATTTAGTATACTGGGGGTAATGGGTGTAGTAGTTGCCCTTATACTGTTGAAAATCACGCCGAAACAGATTAACATTGAAATGGCGCAGGGGGATGTATTATAAAAAACTATTTTTTCTATGTTTGATACGAATACGCTTATTGGAATACTTGGGGCAGGATTGGTGTTGATGGCATTTGTACTTGAACAGTTTCACGTCTGGCGCGATGAGGAGTTTCGATATGATCTGGTCAACTTTATTGGCGGTACACTCTTGGTTACCTACGCTCTTGTGCTCAATGCGTATCCATTTGCGGTTCTCAATGGCGTCTGGGCACTTGTATCTCTTCGGGATACCGTGCGCGATTTACAAAAAAGAAAGTCAATTTGTTAGTGTAATATCCTTTCCTGCGCTTGTTTAAGTTCTGCGAGCGCCCGACCTGCTTTTTCTACGGTCGCGGTTGCTTCCGGTCCAAGATCTCTTTTTCCCATTTGTTCTCGAATAACCCTTTCAAGATGTGCAATGACGTACGAAAGATTGTCCGCTTCAAGCCCCTCGAGCATTTCCTCGCAAATATCGTTTTGTTCAACCGCAGCTTCGAGTGCCTCCATTTCGCCTGCCGTAAGATCGCGTACGCGGTTTGCCTCTTCAAGGCGGTGTCCAAGTTGCTTCGCTGCTTCCTTGAGTTGTTCAAAATATCTAAATGCATTTGGATATAAACGGCGAGATTCTTCTTTTTTATCTGGCATTCTTGAGCGTTCAGGGGGCATAATGGAGCATCATATCATGGTTCTCAATAGTTGTTTCCGGAAATTGTCAAGGACGCGATATCGTGCTACAGTAATGGCGTGATTATGATGATATTAGACCAAGCGAAGGCCGATAGTATCAAGATTTTAGGGGGGGCGGGGATCAGTGCATCACCCGCTGATATTGTATTTCCCCCGGATAGTAAAATGGGCGATTTGTCGTTGCCGCTTTTTGCACTGGCAAAAGAACGGAAAGTCGCGCCAGGGGCGTTGGCACAGGAGATCATAAAAAAGCTAAAACCACACGGGATGGTTGAGCGCATTGAACCAGCCGGGCCGTATTTGAATTTCTTCCTAAAGAGCGGAGAAATTGCAGAGCTCCTGCTCAACTTGATTGAAAAGGAAAAAGAGCGGTATGGCGGGAGCAAGATGGGCGCGAAGAAAAAATATCTGGTTGAATTTTCCTGCGCCAATCCGATGAAGGCGTTTCATTTGGGCCATTTGCGCAATACGATTACCGGAGAAAGCGTTTCTCGGATATTGGAAAACGCGGGATATAATGTGTTGCGCATCAATTATCAGGGTGATGTGGGTATGCATATTGCAAAATCCTTGTGGGGAGTGCAAAAGCTTCATCAGGAATTCGAGGACATGCTTAAAAAAGCGCTGGAAGATCAGGTGGCATTTTTGGGTCGCGCGTATGCCTATGGCGCGCAAGCGTTTGAGAATGATGAAACTGCTAAGCAGGAAATACTCGCGTGCAACAAAAAAATCTACGCGAAGGATGAATCCGTTGAAGAGCTTTATGACATCACGCGTGCGTGGAGTTTGGAAAAATTCGAAACTATTTATGACCGGCTTGATACGCGGTTTGATGAATTTTATTTTGAGTCGGAAATGTGGGAGCGGGGTATGGAGATTGTTAAGGAATTCATGAAAAAAGGCGTGTTTAAAAAAGGCGACGGCGCGATTATTTTCCCCGGTAGTGAATACGGATTGCATGATAGGGTATTTATCACGACGGAAGGGAATCCTACGTATGAAGCAAAGGATTTGGCGCTTTCTGAGCGGCGTCATACCAAGCACCACCCGGATAAGATTATTCATGTGGTAGGCAAAGAGCAAACCGAATATTTTAAAGTGGTATTCAAAGCGATCGAATACACGCTTCTGGAAAGTAAGGGAAAAGAACATCATTTGCCCGGCGGATTTTTGCAACTCAAAGAAGGCAAGATGAGTTCGCGTACCGGCAACGTGGTACTTGCCGAGGCGCTTCTTGATGACGCGCGGCAGGCGGTTATAGAAATTATGAAAGAACACGAGGTTGCCAAACGAGAGGAGGTTGTGAACGCGGTATCTGACGCAACAGTCAAGTACGCAATTTTAAAAAATCATGTGTCAGCAGACATGTTATTTGACATGAAAGAGTCGGTAAGTTTATCCGGGGATTCCGGACCGTATCTTCTCTATATTGTGGCGAGGATTAAAAGCATTTTGAGGAAAGCAAACGCCGGCGGCGTCATCCTGAGCGGAGGCCAAGGGCCGAAGTCGAAGGATCTCACCCCGCGCTCTAGGAATGGTGTGAGATTTCTCGCTTCGCTCGAAATGACATCAAGTGAACGGTCCCTCATCCTGACCCTTGCTCGTTTTCCGGACGCGACAGAAGAAGCCGCGCGGGAATACGATCCTTCGCGCATCGCGCACTATCTTTTTGATCTTGCGCAAACATTCAACGCATTTTATCACGATTGTCCGGTATTGCAGGCGGAGGATGCCGCAGTACGAGAATTTCGATTGCACTTGATCGGAGCGGTTGCGACAGTCATGTCCAAAGGACTCTTTTTGCTTGGAATAAAGACAGTGGAAGAGATGTAGTATGCCCGCTCTAAGTTTTCCCGCATCAATGTAGGGCTTCCATGTGCAACGCATATTTTCAATACATATGGTCATAAATATAATCCATAGCTCGCTTTCTGCCCTTGACAGAAGCGGGAAAATTTAGGCGGGTATGCACATTGCAATCGACGCGCGAATGTACGGAACTGCCCAGCGGGGGATTGGGCGGTATTTGATGAAATTGATTGAGCAATTAGAAATCGTGGACAAAGAAAATAAGTACACGATTTTTTTGCGGCGGGCGAATTTTGACGAGTATCAACCGCGAAACCCGAATTTTAAAAAATTCCCTTGGGATGCACCGTGGTATGGATGGCGGGAACAGGTGTCCTTCTCCCAACTTTGTCATTCTGAACGAAGTGAAGAATCTCGTGCGAATGCACGCAACCGCACATCCGTGCGAGATTCTTCGTCGCCTACGGCTCCTCAGAATGACAAACGGGGGGGTGCCGACTTAATCCACTTCCCGCATTGGAATGTGCCGCTTCTTTTTAATCGGCCATTTATAGTGACGATTCATGATCTTGAGCTTTTTTCTTCCAATCGCACGCGTGAAAATTCTACGCGCGGACGGTTTGTGTATTGGTTCAAGTTTCAAGCATTCAAAATTATTTTTCGTCATGCAGTACTCAAGGCGCGCGCAATTATTGTCCCGTCTAATTTCGTGCGTGAACAACTTTTAGATTTGTACCCGCAGGTGCGGAAGAAAGTAGAAGTGATTTATGAAGCAGCAACGATCGAGGGGCCAGGTATTAGGGGTCAGGTGTCAGAATCGAACCTGGAACCTAACACCTGGAACCTAAAACCCCAGTGCTACGTGCTCTACGTTGGCGCGGCATATCCGCATAAAAATCTCGCGCGGCTTCTTGAAGCGTGGGATATCGTGCACAAAGAATTGCCGGAGTATAAACTTGTGCTTGTGGGGAGAGAAGATTTCTTTTGGAAAAAGTTAAAAAATGAATGGCCTCATAACCCCTCCCAACCTCCCCTTACCTTAAGGGGAGGAGATCGATCGGAACCCCCTCTTAGGGTAAGAGGGGGTAGGGGGAGTTACGAATCCAATGGTGTCGTTTTTTACGGCGCCGCCACTGACGAAGAACTTGCCACGCTGTATCAAAACGCCGCACTCCTTGTTCAGCCCTCACTTGAGGAAGGATTTTCGCTCTCTCCGCTCGAGGCGCTCTCTTTTGGTTGTTCGGTTGCAGTTTCGGATATTCCCGTGCATCGTGAGATTCTTGAAGATGTCGCGCTCTTTTTTGACCCGCAAGATATTGCCTCAATCGTGGCAATCATTGCTCAGGCGCTTACCGACCAAACCGGGATAGAAAAACGCCTTGCGCGGGGTAAAGAGCTTCTTGCCAAGTATTCTTGGCAAACCAATGCGCAGGCAACAGGATCGCTCTATAGAAGCGTCGCTTCACAAGCAAGTAGCAATAGTGTAAAATAAGAACATGCTACGCAAGAAAGAACCACCCAAGCAACGTGTTCTGGCAATCAATGCACACGACGGCGCTCCTTCGCCGCATCGTTTGGATTTGCGCGCGCTAAAGTCTGAAGAGCCAAGAGGAGACGGGGCTGAGCACGCCGGGTCTTTGGAGGATGCGCCCTCGTTTGAAGAACGGATCGCGGCCTTTGATGATCGCGTAAAGGAAATGCCGGAGTTGGTACGGTCACATGCAAAAGCTATTTCGCGCGCATGGCAGAGCCAAGCCACATCGTTTCTCGATGCAACACTGAATTGGGGAGCGCGCGCGCAAACACAGCTTAAAGATTCTCGACAATATATACGCAAGCGCATATCGCGACGCAGGGCTTCGCGTAGAGCAGTTTCAGTCGTTGTGTCCTACATGCCTGCCGTCGCGCATTTTGTATTTCTTATTCTATTGATCACCATTCCACTCCAGATTCTTTTTGTGTATCGTGAGATCTCGTCAACCAAGGTACGCGTGGAGCAAGCATGGAAAGGAGCGCTTCTGAGTGTTTCTCGTATTCAGGAAGAATTTGCCACACAACAGTTTGATCGTCTTCCTGAGGAGTTTGCGGTTCTTACGCGAAATGTCGCGACGATTCGAAAGGTATTTGATCGCATGCGGCCGCTTGCGTTTTTCTTACCTGATCGTATAGTAATGGCCGATATCATGACCCGCATTAGCGAAGATACGATCGCGATGTTGTCGCGTATCTCCTTCGGTGCGCTTGAAGTTCAGGGCGGTACAAAGTCCCGCGGGGCTCTTGTGCGATCCGCGTTTGAGGATCTTACTGCGCTACATACTCGCGCGCGCGTGCTTGTGCCGGATGACCGCGAACCCATTACATCTGTAGTAAGGGAAGGGATTGGTCGAGTATACGATATTGCAACGGTTGCCGCGCATCTATTTGCAGCAGAAGAACCCCGCCGTGTGTTATTTATTTTTCAAAATCCTCGCGAACTTCGTGCAAGCGGCGGATTTGCCGGATCGTTTGCGCTTGTTACGGTGCGCGATGGTGATATTGAGAATATAGAAATCCCCGAAGCGGGTACCTATGCAATCGAGGGGCAGGTATCCCTCTCCAGGATATCACCTGCGCCCTTGCATCTTATTAATCCTCGTTTTGAATTTCAAGATAGCAATTGGTGGCCGGAATTCCCTCGTTCCGCAAAAAAGATGAAAGAACTTTTTGAAGCCGCTGGCGGTCCAACCGTAGATGCGGTCGTTGCGGTTACGGCGCACGTGGGTGAGGAACTTCTGCGTATTCACGGCCCTATTGTTACGAATGAGGCAACTTTGAACGCTGATAATTTCATTGATACTCTTCAGTCGACCGTTGCAAGAGATCGCAGTATCGATCGCCGCGCCCCGAAAAAAATTATTACTGCGCTTGTGCCCACGATGGTGCAGGCGACGACTAACCTAATCAATACTCAACCGCACGCCCTGCTTACAAGCGCCGCCCGGTTGTTTTCTCGCAAAGATATCCAAGTATGGAGTCGCGACGAAGAGGTTCAGGCAGCTGTTCGGCGCCTCGGATGGTCTGGCGAGTTTAGTCAGGAGCCTGGCGATTTTTTGTCGGTTATTACCTCGAATGTGGGCGGAGGAAAAACAGATGGAGTCGTGGAATCGCGCGTAACGCATGCTGCGCAACTTACCGCTGCGGGAGTTGCGCAAGAATCGTTGCGCATTTCTCGGGTGCATAATGGCCAAAAGGGCGATACATTCCTTGGGTATCGTAACGTTGCATATCTACGGGTGTATGTTCCGGAGGGGGCGAAGCTGCGTAATGCTACAGGAAGCAATCCGCCATCCCCGTTGTTGTTTGAGCGTCCTGCTTCATCGCTGACTCCGGATCCGGAAGTGCGAGCGACTGAATCAACCATTCTACACGATCAAGAGAATGGTGTAGACGTATGGCAGGAAGACAACAAAACCGTGTTTGGAGTATGGATGAGTACTGATCCCGGACAGACAAGCGAAGTGGAGCTTACTTACGAAGTGTCGCTTTTATCATATCGTAATACCGTTCCCTATACATTCACGGTCGAACCCCAGGCAGGTACGCGAGTTGCGTTTGCAAGCACCGTCTCATACGATTCTTCGCTTCGTGGTCTTGTAGGAGGAGATTCGGAGTGGAATCCTCAAGGATGGCATTTTGAGGGCCCGCTTGAGAAACGGCTCATTACCTCCGCGGTATTGTATCGGCAGTAATCAATGCGGCAAAATATGAAGAATAAATTTTACCAAGGAAAGGTACTTGACAAAGAGCTCCGCGCGCTTTATGAAGAGAAAGGAAAGCTTCCGGACATGAAACATATCGAATACCGTCGTCATCGTCGTATTACGCGCGCATTGATTATGCTCGTACTTTTTTTTGCGGTACTCACGGCCGCTTCTTGGACGGGTTTTTTACTGTTTGGCGGAGGAGGCGGAAGCGGGGGAGAGGTGACAATACAATTTGATGCACCCGAGGCAGTCGTCTCAGGCGTACCACAAACGCTTACGATGCATGTGAAAAATCTCGATCGGGAACCGCTTGCGTTTGCAACGTTGCGTCTTCGTCCTCCGGAACACGTGAGGGTTGAGGCCGCGTTGCCAAAACCCCGCGAGGAAGGGGGACTTCTCTGGGAATTCGGTACCATACCCGCAAGGGAAACAAGGGATGTTACGCTTACCGTAGTTCCCTATGGCGTGTTGGATGAAACAATCGATCTTACCGGAATTGTATCGTATAAACCCGGGAACTTTAATGCAGAATTTCAAACTTCGAGTACGCACACGTTCACGGTTCGCGCATCTTCGGTGGCGATCGAGATTGAGGGGGTTCCCGAGGCGACTCCTGGACAACTTGTAAAGATGCATGCGCTTATACGAAACGAAAGCGATCAAACGTTTGAGCACGCCGGAGTCGCCTTGAAACTGCCCCCTACATTTGTTCTGAGCCCGGAAGACGCAGCCATGTTTAAAGCAGGGGTCTATGAGCTCGGTACTCTTGAACCCGGCGCGCAGAAGGATTTTTCATTCTCGGGAAGTATGCTTAGTACGGCAAGTGGTCCGCAAGAAGTAAGTTTTATTGTGCAGGATCAACAACAAGGTGTTTCGTATCCGATTGGAAAAGGAATTTACACTGTTTTTGCAAAGAACTCTCCGTTGAAAGTTGATCTTATGATTAATGAAAACCCGGATCTTACGTGGGTACGTTTAGGAGATGCACTTGCCGTAAAAGTAGCGATTGAGAACACGCAAGATACACCTATACATGGATTGAGGTTGATCCTAAAGACCAATGGGGGCCTTCTTGATAATTTAAAGACAGTTGCACAAAGCGGAGCTATAACCCAGGATCAAATTGTGTGGGGATCAGATGCAAAACCTCTTAGTCTTGCCGCAAAAGAGAGAAAAGAATTTACTGCGAACTTGATGGTTCTTACTGTTCCGTCCAAAATATCGTCTCCTGCGATTGCGCTTTCGGCAGATATTGAGTATGACGATGTAGTGATAAAAAGCACGCCTCGTCCGATTGCGGTGGTGTCAGATCTTGCAGTACAAAGTGAAGCGCGATATTTTGGAGCAGACGGAAAAGCAGTAGGAACTGGGCCGCTTCCGCCGAAAGCGGGAGAGGATACCAAGTATGAGATACGACTTCGTTTGCGCAACACGTTTCATGATTTATCCGATCTTGTAGTAATTGTTCCTTTGCCGCAGGGGGTGAATTTTGGATCCGCCGCAAGTACTCAATGGGGACGACTTAACTATCAAGAGGCGGTGAGAGAAGTGCGATGGGAGATTCCGCGTCTGCCGGTAACCGTACATGAGGCAAGTGTGAGTTTTACGATTGTGGCGCATCCCACAGCAGCTGATCAGGGTAAGCTCATTGCTCTTGCGGGTGTTACGCGAGTAGAGGCGCTTGATACTATCACACAAGTCCGTTTTTCTGCAGATACCCAGTCGCTTTCCTCGGGATTGGAGCAAGACCCTTACGGAAAAGGCAAAGGAGTGGTACAATGATCGAACATTTCAATATTTAAGCATTTAAATATACGAATCGTATGCCGACAAAGCCCAGAGTAACAACTAAAAAATCTCCTAAAATCATAAGGATAGTAAAACCGGTACACGACATGGAGCAGGTAGAATCTGCAGCAACCTCATTTGTATCTTCTGAGACGTTTGCCCCCCCGCCATCCATTATTCCAGAACGTACCCCGTCGTTGTCATGGAATGCTCCTCAAGAGCGCCGAGAGGGGCGGACCCGCAGCTCTTCTCGTTTTTCTTTGGGTTGTATTCTTTTTGCGGTTGCGATTCTTGTGTTCCCGTTTGTAAGTTGGCCCTGGACATTCTCGCTTCAAGATTTTCCAAAATTAGTAGCACTTTCGTGTATTGTCGGTATTGGGTTGATCGTGGTTCTTGCAACTTCGTGGCGTAAGGGTTCCTTTGATCTTATTCCCAAACACTTGGCAGTTGTAACAGGGGTCGCGACGCTGGTCGTAATGGTAATAGGTGCATTTGGTTCGGGTATGACCACGCAAGGACTTTTTGGCAATTCAGGGACTGAGACAACATCAGTGTTGGCGGCACTCCTATTGGGGCTTTGGGTACTGCTGGCGTTTCATGGAGGTCGGAAGAGTTTTTCTCTTGGCTATGGTGCACTTTGTGCTTCCGGGAGCATACTGTCACTTGTTACGCTTCTCTCGCTGTTTGGGATTTCCGCATATCGGTTTGTGAATGCTACCGGATTTAATCCTGCTGGTACCACTACCACAGCCGCAATCATTGCCAGCATCTCGCTGATATTGTCAGTGGGAGGATTTTTTGCTGCGCCGGCAAAACGTGCTCGTATTCTTTATGGGCTTGCGTGCTTGCCGCCGGGCGTACTTCTTATCGGGAGTGGATTTGTTGTACCGCTTATTTTGGCTGCGATTGGTTTTGGGGTATTGGCGCTTGTGTCTGCCCGTATGCGTAAATCAATATCTTCAACCGGGCTTGCGGGTATCTTAATTGCGGGGATAGTTTCTGTGGTGCTTGCGATTTGGCCAGTCTTGAATTTTATTAAAACACCTCTGGAAGTTGGTCCTTCGCATAAAGAAACCGTTGCGATCGCCCGCGCGGTACTTGCAGATCATCCGCTCATGGGATCAGGTCCCGCAACTTTTGGGGCAGACTACCTTCGGTATCGTTCTTCTGCGATTGTGCAAACGCCCTTTTGGAACATTTCATTTGATTGGGGCGCATCAGCCGCTCTGACATGGTTTGCAACCCTGGGTTGGCTTGGGGGCGGACTATTTCTCCTCACATTGTTTTCCGTGCTACTTTCATATGCGTGGCGGGTTCTCGTTTTAAGAAACGGGCAAGACCATGATGGAGCATGCGAAGATGAGCGCCATGACGATGTAGGTTGCGCGGGAGGTTTGCGTACCGCAAAAGACGCTGCTCTTTTTGCCACAGGAGTAATGTTGTTTGTAGGTATATGGCTTGCTCCCGCTCCGCTCGCGTTAATGTTTGTGATAGATACGATTGTAGGATTGATGCTCGCCCGAAGTATGGTGCGTGTGTTTACCATGCGAACCGGAAAGGGTTTTGCGCCACCGCTTTTGGGAGCAATCGTGGTGTTGCTCGTGATTGGGCTTTTCATTATTCAAGGACGTCGTGTTGCTGCTGAGGTATATGCAACCCGGGGTCTTCGAGCGCTTCCAACATTAGACACGAGCGTAGCGTATCTTACGAATGCTGCGCGGATGAATCCATGGAGCGATATGTATCTCCGCGTACTTACCGAAGCGCAACGATTAGTCGTACAAAAAATTATTACTTCGCCTTCCGCAAAGGATCAGCAGGCGCAACTGAATGATCTTCGCAATGCGGCTGATTCCGCCCTTGCATTCGCGAAAGAGGCGGTCCGTCTTGCTCCCGGGACTGCGGCAAATTGGAGTGCGCTTGGAAACGTGTATCTTGATATTGCTCCTATTACCAGTGGCGCTGCAAAAAGCGCTGAAGATGCGTTTGGGCACGCGCAGACGCTTTCACCTTCTGATCCATCTCTTTTGCTCAGTCTAGGTATGGCAAAAAGTGTTGAGGCGCAAGCTGCTCAAGGGGATGACGCAAAGACGCTCCAAGACCAATCCCGTGAGTTACTTCTGCGCGCAACCGCGCTTCGTCCTTCATATAGCTCCGCACACCTTGAACTCGCTCGGTTATATGGTCGCCTTGGTAACGTCGATGAAGCGCTTGCGGCATATAGAAAAGCGGAGGTTATTTTGCCGCAGGATCCCGCGCTGCGCTATGAAGTAGGGCTGTTTCTTTTTGGCAATGATAAGAAAGAGGAAGCGGTACGTGAAATGGAATTCGCAATTCAGCTTGCGCCTAACTTCTCAAATGCGCGATGGTATTTGGCGCAAATCTACGACGAGCAGAAAGAATATGCAAAGGCGCTTGAGCAAATTCAAAAAGTTGTAGAATCAAATCCGGAAAATCAGCAAGCTAAAGATCGTCTGGAGGAGCTTCAGAAAAAGGTGAAATAAATACCAGCTTGCGTACACTACGATAAACGGCTCACCCTGTAGGGCGAGCCGTTTCGTGTGAGCGCAACTGATGGGCTGAAACGTTTTGTATATGACCACGAGCAGATTGGTCATATCGTGCAAATAATTCGCGGTATAAAAGAATAATTTTTATTAACATAGTATGGCAACATTCGAAGATTTTCAAAAGATAGATATTCGTGTGGGGAAAATTATCGAAGCAGAAGATTTTCCTGAGGCAAGAAAACCGTCCTACAAACTTAGAATCGATCTTGGTGATGAAATTGGCATAAAAAAATCCTGCGCCCAACTGCCGCAGAATTATAAGAGGGAAGCATTAATAGGAAAACTGGTATTGTGTGTAGTAAATTTTCCTCCTCGACAAATCGGCCCTGCGATTTCCGAGGTGCTTACATTAGGCGTACCCGACGGGAGACACGAGTGTATTCTCATCACTTCGGATAAAGAAGTCCCGATTGGCGGACGACTATATTAAAAATTTAAGCCCGCGTGCGTGGAAGCATTGCGGGCTTTTGCGTGCGATCGAGCGTGCGCGCGCGAGGAACGGAAAAAGGAGCGGGTTTTCGGTCGTGGTACAGATCAGCTGAACCGACGCGGTCCAGTGCGCATGGGCAGCGTACCTTTGCGGCTGGCCGGTTGGGACCTGGCATAACGCTGATTGCCTTTGGAAATCCTCTGGACGTAGGTCATGCCCATGCGGCCTCCGCTGTAGCCAAGAGTACAGGAAAGTACGTCACCGGGGCGATACTTGACTCCATCGGGAGTGAAGCGTACCTCTTGGAAGTCGCCTCCGACGACATCAACTCCGGCAAACCCCGTCTGGTTGTTACACCAGCGGACAATGACTCTGGACATGCGTGACTCCCTCCCTGGGCGAGAAGATTTTGGTATGATTACTGTGTCCGCCGCCTGTAGTTGTATTGGCGTATCAGTCGTGCCGTCGACCACGACGACCACCCAGCACCGCTCGCAGGAGATCGTCATCGGTCCACTCCGGCACCGGAGAACCGTCTGCCTTCTGGGTGATCTGTACGGAAACCGCTCGCGGATGAGGGCTGCCATCTTGTACGTCGAACCTGACGTGATCACCCGAGGCAAGTGTCCCGGGATCACACGTTCTGATCTCGTCATGATGGAGATAGAACTTGTTTCCTTCGTCGTCAATGATAAATCCGTAGCCAACGGTATCGTCGTACCGTTCGATTCTTCCGGTTTTCATTGAGCGCTCCTCCCGCTGGTGTTATGGGCGATCACATAGATCGCTTTGATGACTGGTTGTTATAGTAGTGAATCTGCTTCATTTCGTCAAGTAGGTGTGGTAATAACGGTAGCGTCGCACCATAGATACACAGAAAATTTTGGTCTGTACCAGCGTATTAATACATTGGTACAGACATTCAGAGGAGATGCGCTTTTGATAATATAATCACCAAGATGCTCTCAGTAGGCGCCTCGCACCAATTCTTTGCCCTCGGCAGGAATCGAACCTGCACCACCTCCTTCGGAGGGAGGTATCCTATCCATTGGACTACGGGGGCAAAGAATTGGTGCGGAATCAAAATTACATCATTTTTCTTCCAAGCCGATATACTGTATACCAAAATTTGTTGAGTGGCAAGTCAAACGTGCCGGGGTAGTCTACGATTGTCCCACCAAAGCCGGTTTTGAAACGCGCAATACCTTCTGAGTGTTGTCGCGCGGTCGTCCCCCAAAAATCGTAAAAGCGGTAGCCCACTTTTTTCGCTTCTTGCATGATGGTCCAGTGCAAGCCGTATGGTCCCATCAGCGCGCGGTGTTCATAAGATGAGGCGCCATGCAGATACGTGGCAGTATCTCCAAAGTATCCTACAATAGCGGCGGCAAGGGGAGTGGTGTCGGAGTAGGCGATGTGAAGACGAACAAGCATCGCCTCCCCCACCCTTCCTCCCCCCACAAGTGTGGGAGGATTGAGGAGGGGGGTGTTACCTAGCACGCGAAGCAGTGTTTCGTAGTAAGCGCGTGGGTGCGTATGAAATTTATCCCGCGTTGCCGTTTCTTGCATCAATTTCCAAAATACTTCAAAGTCGCTGACACCTGAAACCTCGCACCTGATACCTTTTCGCATTGCAAGCCGCACATTGTATCTCGTCTTTTCATGCATTCCCGCAAGTAATTCTTCTTCGGATTTGGTAAGATCAACAATCAAGGTTTGCTTCGGTTGCACAGGATCAGTCAAGTATCCTATTCTTTCTTTGCGAACGTTTTTTACCGATCGGGAAAATTCGTTCGCTCCTGTATTCAGTGTTGCGGGCGGTTCGTGTCTCCAAAAAATCGCCCCTTCTTTCTTCGCAATCTTTTTTATGTGTTGGTTCAATAATTCTTCATTCTCCACTCTTAATTTTTCATTCTGCCATATTGGTCCCCTTGGCGAATACAGATAACTCTTGCCCACTGGCAACCGCATCTTCACTATTCCACATACCCCCGCAAGTGTTGTCCTGTTGTCCTGTTGTCCTGTTGCATTGATTCCAAGCCGCCATATCTTACGCTCCATCGTGGCTTGGAAATCAAGCCATTCCCACGATTGCAAAAAAATCCCGGTTTGAGAGGGCTGGGAAAGCAAAAAATCATTCCATGTATTACGATCATGCATTTCATGTATATCCATATCATGGACAAAAGTAATCTTTCCAAGTATACTGCATGTAGACCAAAAACTCAATGAGTTAGTTTATCAGAGCTATCGAAAATTAAAGACTTGCGAGTCGTTATCGATAATCAATATGAAAATCCGCGGAGAAAGATTACAATGGGGCAACCCCGTCGATGGTTATCAGTACAAAATTCCTGCTTCGGGGGACAGGCCAGAGGGTGAAGCTCAGTTAATCTATAAGCGCGTGAGCGACACGCTTCCGGAAGTTCAATCAATTTTATCAAACCATGGATTACAACCAGATGATAAAATTGCTCATTTAAACGAGTTTTATCCAAACGGAAGAGGTCGTGATGAAGAAGTGGGAGAACACATGCGAGAAGGTGTGGGTACGGCAGCTTTAGATTTTTTAATTGGACAGTGTATTTCTCAAGGCGCAAAAGCTATTTATGTATTTAGTGTCACGTCATCCATGCAATCTTTCTTGTCCAAAAAGGAGTTTGAAACATTTGGACCAAACAATTGTCATCATGTAAAAATTTTAAAGGCAAGCTAACAGAAGCTGGTTGACCGTTTCTTGTCGAATTTATCTCAGTACATATATGCTTACAAGCTCTCAAAAAAAAATAAAAGCACCTAGACCATCGGAAAAAAGCGTAGACCCGGCGGATACGAGCACGGTTATTTTCGATTCGTTGGATACCAAAGCAAAAGGAAGCATTAGTAAAAAGCAGATACTTGCGCGCCTGGAAAAAGCCGGTATTCTTAAGGATGATCCGCGGATTAAAGATACTGTGGATGCGCTGGGGAAAATCAATGACACACAGGGACTATCTCGAGCACAATTCCGGTCTGTTATCGCCAATAACATTACGATTATCGAACGAGCGGTGAAGGGAAATTTGGTTATTCCCGATTTTGAACATTTTTGCGCGCAAATAAAAAAAATCTATACCGCAACGAAAAAAATTACCGAGGGCAAGGTTGCCGACTATATTCCGCAACTGGGCAAAGTGGATCCAAACAAGTACGCGGTGTCCATTTGTACGGTTGACGGACAGCGTTTTAATTTGGGAGATTTTGATGAGCTATATGGTATCCAGTCAACATGCAAGCCGATTAATTATTGTCTTGCGCTTGAAGAAAACGGAGAAAAGATAGTGCATAGCCACATTGGCCGTGAGCCAAGCGGCCAGGGTTTTAACGAGCTTACGCTTAATAAAGACGGCCTTCCCCATAATCCCATGATCAATGCCGGCGCGATCATGGCGTGCAGTCTTATTAAACCAAAGCAAACTGCGAAAGCGCGTTTAGAATATATCGTGGACACTTGGAAAGCGTTAAGCGGGGGAAAGCGGCCGGGCGTTGATAACGCCGTGTACCTCTCTGAGAGGGGAACCGCTGATCGCAATTTTGCGTTAGGGTATTTTATGAAGGAAAAAGGCGCGTTTCCCAAACATACTAATTTGATCGAGACGCTCGAGCTTTATTTCAAATGTTGTTCAATAGAAATAACCGCGCAAGATCACGCAACCGTGGCCTCTACCCTTGCGAATGCCGGGATTTGTCCGGTAAGCGGTGAGAAAATATTTAATCCGCAAACCGTGAAGCACTGTCTCTCGCTCATGTATTCTTGTGGGATGTATGATTTTTCCGGAGAGTTTGCTTTTTCAATCGGCATTCCCGCAAAAAGCGGTGTTTCAGGCGCGCTCTTTATCGTGATTCCAAACGTAATGGGTATTGCCATATGGTCTCCTGCGCTTGATCGTATTGGCAATAGCGTCAAAGGGCTTGCCTTCAGTCAAAAGCTCGTAGAATATTTTAGTTTTCATAATTATGATAGCGTGGAACAGAATGGTAAAAAAGCTGATCCTCGATTGCAGAAAAACGAAACCAAGATACAAGGGGTGAATCGTTTATGCGCCGCGGCAAGCCAGGGCGATCTTAATGAAATTAAATTGCTTGTCGCGCGAGGAATAGATTTGAACGAAGGTGAGTATGATCGTCGTACGCCGGTCCACCTTGCCGCGTCCGAAGGCCACGCAAATGTGCTTCAATACTTTATTGACCATGGGGTGCAGCTTAATCCAAAAGATCGGTGGGGAGGTACGCCGCTTACTGATGCGCTTCGCGGTAAACATACCGAAGCGATTGCGCTCCTTAAAAAGAATGGAGCGAAAAGTACTGCGGTCAGAGGCAGTACGCTTACCGAATTTTACTCTGACGCTGCGCACAAAATTAATTTAAGAGATTCAGTGCGGCTGTGCTGGGCGGCAAGCCATGGTGATGTAGACGAGATAGAGCGCATGGTTGCAAACGGCATTGATCTAGATGCGGCCGACTATGATGGTCGAACCGCGGCGCATCTTGCGGCCTCAGAAGGCCACGGCAATGTAATCCAATATCTTATAGATCATGGCGGAAATATGACCCCAAAAGATCGCTGGGGTGGTACGCCACTCATAGACGCCCATCGTCACAAACACAAAAAAGTGATTGACATGTTATCGTTTTCCTAAAATTTTGAGTGCCGATTTGATTTTTTCTTCTACTGTTTCTCCGGTTACTCCATGAAGCGCCTCGGAGGCCTCGCGCTGGCTGTAGCCAAGCCGACGGAGTGCGTCAACCGCATCTGCATCGGCTGAAACCGCATCCGGGTCGCTGAGCACGCCTTTCAATTCCAGTACGATTTTTTGTGCGGTTTTTTTGCCAACCCCTGAAACAGAACCGAGAATCCCCGCGTCGCCTTTGTTAATCGCATCGCGAATTTTTGCGGCTCCAAGCGACATTACATTCAGCGCGGATTTTGGTCCCACGCCGGACACTTTCATCAAATCATGAAAAAGTCGAAGCTCCTCGCGCGTTGCAAATCCATATAATTCGCGGGAAGTTTCTCGGATGTACTCATGCGTAAACAATTCCCGTTCTTCCCCTACATGCAGTTTTTCAAGCACCGGAGCTGGAGCCGATACTTCATATCCGATGTTATCAATCACCACAATAACCGTGTCTTTTGCTTTTGATAATATAGTACCCTTGAGATAAGAGATCATAGTAGCTTCATTCTATCACAAAAGGACAGCCCTTTGCCAAGGACTGTCCTTTTGCAATCTTATTGTGTCGTATAGCGGCTCATGAATATGGGTTAACATCTAATTCATCGCAGCTATATTTTCCCGGGATCGCTGCCCCTGAAGCAAGCGCAGAACTGCTAAATGTAAACGGTTGTGGCAATTGACAGCACGTCTATCCTACAAGTACAATGAGCATGAATAAACATCCTATGAAATTCCGCCGCCATCTTAGTCTGGGTCTCCTCTTAATCGTCATCTTGTTGTTGATGAGACCGGAAAATGCTTTTGCAACCCTATCCCCGGACCAGCTCATGCGCTACAACCGCGTGGACGGTCGTGATCCCAATTACAAAATCACCCAACAGGAATATTCCGCCTATTGGAAACTGCACAAAGAAAAATTAACCAATCCCGCGGGTTACCAACTGACAAAAGAAGAAGTGAATTTAGACCGGGAAATAAGAAGAAAATTTTTCACGCTCACGCCCAAAGAACTGGCGGTTTATAAAAAACTGTCTGAAGACAAATGCTTGAATATTCTGTTGATGACAGGCGGCGGTCATAGCGGAGTGATTTACAACGGAGCATATTTGGCTTCGCCCGACTTTGTTTCGCCTTTTCCTCCGATTTACTATGCCCATATTGCCGGTGACCGGCTTGCGTATGTGAATGAAACAACAAACAACGAGGGGTGGCCGGAAAATCATCTGATAGTGGATAATGAAGATCGTGGAAAGGCGGTTTACTCTAACCCACGATCTGTGATATTAACCGAAGACCATGTTGCCTGGTTTGAACCAAGAACCGTTGAAACGACCTTCCGTGGAGAGCCAACGCAAAGCACAGAAAATTATTTGATTTTTGATGGAAAAGACATGGGCATTACAAAGGCTTGGGATTTACCAAGCATAGATGAAGGTCGTATTCTTTATTCCGCCTTCCTTCAGAATGGAGAATCCCATGTATTCATGGATGGAAAAGATATGGGGAGAGGTGTGGATATAGACATTGAGGGAAGCAATGTGGCTATTGTTGATTATAGGGGAAAGAAGGGAGATTATAAAAGCCATTATTTAAAGTTGAATGGAAAAAAAATCCATGAGTTCGGTTCGAACACTTGGACCAATATAACCCTCAAAGACGGGCATCGGGCCTATAGCATGGGTCCTGGCCCGGGAACGAGCCTTCATCATGTGTATTATGACGGCAAAAACTTAGGTCTTGGAACATCTGACCCCCTGATCGAAAAAAATCATCTGGGGTATACCAAGTGGTCCAAGAATCCGAAAGAACTTGTTTGGCCGAAATTTGTTTATGACAAAAAAGAAATAGGTCCTATCGCCTCTTCCCAAGCCATTCTTGCCGGCGATCATTTCGCCTTCATGCAGCGGGTCTATCCTCCAAAACCGGGTCGCTCGGTTGATACGGCCAAGCGGGACTATCCGGATTTTCTCTCGAAAGTGAACATTGACGGAAAACAGTACCCGGGAATTTTTTCTGATGCGGCTTATGTGGAAATCACGAAAAAAAGCAGCTGCAAACCGTAAAATTACAATGCCCTGTGTTTAGTAGTCATTCGGGGGTGCGACCTCATCGTGCATAATATTCGGCGCAGGTAGTCGTGCATCATTTTTTTCCGCTTCATCGAGTTCCTTGTCAGTGTCCATATCATCTCCCGGTGGTAGTGGTGGCAAATCCTCAACATCCAGAGGAAGATTATCGGCAGGTTGCGGTTGCCCAATTCTCAATGGTTGAGGGGTAGATGTTTGCTTTGCGCATCCTGCTCCAAAAAGAATTAACGCTCCGGCAACAAGACCGACTTTGAGATAGTGATACATAGGATTAAATTATAAGATGCAATGTGTTAATCTCTCGCCGGGTCAGGATCTCCTATTTCTTCATGATCGGGCTCGGGACTGTTGTCATCGCGGATTTCATCTTGTCCGACTTTGTTTAATTGTCCTGTAGGGGGGTCCTGTGGCCCACTCATCACGCAGGTTGTTTTGCCGGGAGATACCTCAACAGGAATACAACTGCCGGCGTCAGGCGCTACGTCTTGACCCGGAATGTTGGTCTTTGATTGTTGGTCACTAGGCATTGATTCGGGCGTTGGCGTAGAGGATTGTTTCGCACATCCTGCTCCAAAAAGAATTAACGCACCGACTAGGAGCCCTGTTTTGAGATAGTTGGACTTACTCATGATTAATTGTTATTTAATTTGTTCATTTAATTTAATAGCGTGGGAAATCTATCGTACCGCCCCCGAATACGCGATCGCGCGCAGCGCGTCCCATTGGGGTGCGGTCAAAGGCGTGGCGCCAAAGATTTTTTTGTAGATGTTAATGGCAGCCGCTTCTGAGCCGACATTGCGTGGAAGTGGTCGCAGGCCGTAGGCCATGATCGTAACCGCGGCGGAGTCATTTGGCTGGCTTGTATTGGGTGCGCGCTTGTAGATAGTGCTAAAACGCGCTCGCGCATCTGTCTGGGCGGTTGCCGAAGCTTCTCCCGGGAATCGGCCGTTTCCAAGTTTGATTACATCGAACCAGTGTGCCGCAGTAGAAGGCACTCGGCCGAACGCGGATTTGTAGGAGTTGACGACCCCAAGCCGTTCGCCGGCGCCCAAGTGCAGAGTCGTAACCGTACCGCAGGAGGTGAAATGATTAAGCGCAGCGTGAATTGTTGCATCTGTGACTGCGGGAAATACTTTTTCAACTTTGAGCGCGGCCGCGATTGGATCCATTTGACATGTCATTGCATTCGAGAGTCCTAGAGTGGGAAGCAGCGCCGCAATATCGCCCCGCACAATGGTTTGTGCATCAACGAGCATTTGATCAAGACCAAAAGGTGGTCTACTATTTGTACTTGTCGCTGCGCTTGATCCGGATGCGGCAGAGGTTCCGGTGGTATTACCTGTTCCGGTAGTACTGGTGGAGCCCGGAGTCGTTCCTCCGGCACTTGTACCACCACTCGTGGATCCTGAGGCGGTGCCTGCATTGGAAGAGGTTGCTGGGGGGACAGAAACGGTAAAGGAGAGTGCTGAAACTCCACTTAAATTTCCTGCCTCGTCACGCGCGCGCACTCCGAAGGTATGCGTCCCTACCGCAAGGGCGTTTAAAGAAGTATAGGTGAGTGCAGTACCCGCGCTTATGAATGTACCTGCGTCAATTTGCACGTCATATCCGGTAACCCCGATAGCATCTGTAGATGCGCTCCAGCTAAACGCGGGCGTCAGGTTTGTATCAGTAGTGGTGCGCGTAAGACCGGTGGGGGAAGTGGGGGCAGTAGTATCAGCTGCAACTACAGGCGCTGAAATGGTAAAAGATAGCGCAGTAGTGCTGCTTATATTTCCTGCCGCATCGCGCGCACGCAGGCCAAAGGTGTGCGAGCCAATAGCGGCAGTAGAGAGGTCAACTGATAATGCGGTTCCTGCATTTTGAAATGCGCCTCCATCGAGTTGATATTCATAGCTTGTGACTGCGACATTATCGGTAGTTGCATTCCATGTAAACGTCGGGCTGTTATTTGTATCAGCAGTAGTACGGGTAAGTCCTGTAGGTGTTAAGGGGGAAGAGGTATCAGGCCCAGTGATCGTAAAAGTAAGCGACGCGGCAGGGCCAATATTGCGATTAGGAGAATTATCTGCGGCCCGCACTTGGAACGTATGAGAGCCAAGTGCCAGTGCATCTTCCTCAGCGACCGATGTCCAGCTCGTAACAAGATCAATACTCCTCCAACCGGCCCCATCAATATTTATATCATAGAAAGAAATCCCCGAGGCATCGGTTGCCGCAGTCCAGGTAAAGGTAGGAGTGGTGTCGGTATCCGGCGTTGTGCGCGTAAGACTTCCGGGTGCGGCGGGAGGCGTAGTATCCGCCATGCTATTGAGGACGATGGTATCACTCATGGTACTGCTGACATTACCTACTGCATCGCGGAATTGAATGTATACGGTTTTTGTTCCATCGCCCGCAGAGAGTGTCCATGATGCGGTAGTGCTATAGGTTGCCCACGGCACGGCAGGCGGCGGGGCAGCAATTATGAAGGAGCCGTCCGTAAGACGAGCTACGCCCCCGGATCCGGCTGACCATGGATTTGGAACGCTGATGTCGTTTGAAAAATGCATGCCTGTGCAACCTACATTGTCGCTGCAGGTGAGATTGAGTGTAACAGAACGATTGCTTGTTGATGCAGCGCCGTTGTTTATTACAATTGTGCCGGTAGGAGGAGTGCCGTCAGAAGTATTTACCACATCCGCGGCGCTCTCGGCGTTGCCTCCGAAGGACACCAAGCTTGATACTGCTTCCATCGAGTCAAACGCGCGAATCTGCCAGTGATATGATCCCGGAGTCATGGGCGTGTAAGTATACGAGGCGACGGTGCCGCTTGGTACAGTACTCGCTGTTGCAAGCGCGGGGTTGTTGGTAAACGCAGTGCCAACGGGTTGGATTTCAATCCAGAACCCTACGGCCTGTCCTTCCGGATCGCTCACCGTTGCTTTCAATACCATTCCCGTTTCGCTGGTGGATCCGCCTACGGGAATTGCGGTTACGCCGTCGAGTTTGAATTGGCCAAGACCGGTTGGAGCGGCGGGTGGCATATTGGCCGGAGGGGTAGAGATAGTAAAGGAGAGCGTGGTAAAAGGACTACTGCTGTTTCCCGCCGCATCATGGGCGTTTATATAAAATGTATACGTCCCTGCGGAGAGCGCTGAGCCATCCGGAACTGTATAGGTCAAAACATTTCCAAGATCAGTAGCAGAAATCACATTAGCTTCCATACTATTTTGAATCTGAACTTGGTAATTGGTCACTCCCACATTATCTGTTGATGCTGTCCAAGTAAAGGTCGGAGTGGTGTCGGTGCTTGGAGTGGTGTGTGTGAGGCCGGTTGGAGTAGTTGGAGCCGTGGTATCAATTACCCATGTATACGACGCTGGTGTTGCGTCAATATTCCCCGCGCTGTCAGTGGCGCGGATTTGGACGGTATGCGATCCCACAGCAAGGCCGGAGAATGTGTACGGACTTGTACAAGAAAAATAAAAAGTATTATCGCGATTGCAACCAAATGAAACTCCACCCTCATTGGAGGTGAAGGAAAATGACGCGGAGGTACTCGTTGTGTTGGATGCGGGGGACGAGGTGATGGTGGTGTCGGGAGGGGTAGTATCAATTACCCATGTATAGGTAGCGGGTGTTGCGTCAGTGCTTCCTCCCGTGCTAGTGGCGCGGATTTGGACGGTATGCGATCCCACAGCAAGGCTGGAGAATGTGTACGGACTTGTACAAGAAAAATAAAAAGTATTATCGCGATTGCAACCAAATACCGCGTCGCTAATATTGGAAGTAAAGGAAAAAGTAGCCGAGGTTTGGTTAGTAGTGGCGGGCGGGCTTGCGGTGATAGTGGTATTCGGAGGTGCTGCATGTACGGGAGTGATTAAAAAAACGCTCATTACGAATAGAGAAAAGACGAGTATATAAGGACGTAAACGCATAGACATACGATACTAGATAATAAGTTATTATAATTATGTTAGTATACCGCTTACCGCATTACTATACCATACAAAAAGACGGCCACAAAGGCCGCCTCCTAAATCCCTAGAATCACTCATTTTTAATGCTTCAATCTATGGTTGAAGCATTAAAACGAACAATACCAATCCATATTTTCTCATTGGTGTCAAGCGTGATCTCTCCTGACCAGTCGGCCTCTTTCGGCGCGGCTACAAGTTTCACTGCGCGGGCAAGGACGGCTCTGCGCAATTGTTTTTGAAAATCTTTGATAATTGCTTGGAGCATGGGGTTTGTGGCCACAAGCATAACATCAACTATATCGGATGGTGTAAGTCCTGCGGTTTTGCGCGCATCATTAATCTGGCGAGTCAGTTCGCGCAGCAATCCTTCTTTTTGCAGGTCAGGGGTGAGCTCGATGTTGAGGGACACCGTGAGATTGCCGTCAGTTTTGGTGATCCATAAATTTGTCATCGCGAGGCCGGAGGCCGTGGCGATCTTCGGAGATTGCTTCGCTTCGCTCGCAATGACGACATTCTTCACATTCACCTCCTTGGCAATCAATCGCAACATCGCATCATCCAATCTGACACCTAATCCCTGACACCTAATCCCTGACAGCGGCTGTCGCACTTTGATTTTCGCTTCCGCCCGTGCGGCATGGGCAAGTTCTACTACTTTACGCGCGAGTTTCATCTGTTCAAGAAGCTCGGCATCAATTTTCGCCTTTTTAAATTTCGGCCAGTCGGTGAGATGAACGCTTCCCACCTCGTCTCCCTCCCTTAAGGTAAGGGAGGGCTGGGGTGGGTTATGAGGAACAATACTTTGGTATATATGTTCAGCAAGGAAAGGCATGAACGGTGCGAGAAGTTGAGAAAGAGTATGCAGAACATAGGACGTAGTAAGTAAGGCGGCGCGTTGTTCGCTTTTCTTTCCTTTAAATCTTTCTCGTGAACGACGTAGGTACCATGTTGAAAGGTCATCAACAAAAGAGGGGATCAATCGTCCGGCGGCTACTACATCGTACTTGTCCATTCCCTCAGTCATTCCGCGGATAGTTTCATGCAGACGGGCGATGATCCAGCGATCAAGAACGTGTTTAGGTTTTAGGTTCGAGGTTTCAGGTTTCAGTTCTGACACCTGGAACCTAGCACCTGACACCTCGTAAAGTTTATAAAAACTCAACACGTTCATCGTCAACAGAACTACTTTCTTATAGATATTGTCTACTTCGCGCTCGGCAAAAAACAGATTGTCCGCCTGCATGACCGGAGAGGTCATCATATAAAAGCGTAGGGAATCCGCCCCATACTTTGAGACTACCTCCCATGGATCAGGAAAATTCCGTTTTGATTTTGAGAGTTTTTCCCCTTTTTCGTTTACAATTGTTCCCGTGGTAACCACATTTTTAAACGGGGGCTTTCCAAAGATTGCCGTGCCTACTACATGCATCACATAAAACCATGCCCGGGTCTGTGCAATATATTCGGCCACAAAATCCGCAGGATACCGTTTGGCGAATTCCTCTTTGTTCTCAAACGGATAGTGAAACTCGGCAAATGGCATGGAAGCCGATTCAACCCAACAATCCACAACTTCGCTCACGCGTTGCATTACTCCGCTGCACTTTTCGCACTTTATTTTAACGCTATCAATATACGGCCGGTGCAAATCAATATCCTTAAGCTCCCGCGATTTGTATACTTCATCAAAATTCACCGCGCGCTGTTTGAGTTCCTCAAACGATCCAATGCACACCACGTTGCCACAACCACATCGCCAAAAAGGAAGTGGTGTTGCCCAATAACGGTTACGCGAAATATTCCAATCCGGTGCGCCCTCGATTCCTTTTTTAAAACGACCATGTTTAAGATGTTCCGGATACCAATTTATCTTCTCATTCGATTTGAGCAACTTGTGTTTCAATTTCGAAATTTTAATAAACCACGCCGGAATGGCATTATACAAAAGTTTGGTATTGCAACGCCAACAATGCGGATATGAGTGCGTGTTCATCGCACGAGCAAATAAAAGCTCACGTGTGCGCAGATCATCCTTAATGGCGTTTTCAGCCTTTTTAAAGTATTGCCCGCGGACAAGCTCCGGAGCTACTTCATTAAATACACCCTTTTCATCCAAAAGAGGCACGATCGGCAATTTGTATTTGAGCCCGAGATTATAGTCGTCTTCGCCATAGACCACCGCGGTATGTACAATGCCGGTCCCGTCCTCGGTGTTTACGAAATCAGCAGGATAAACTTTGAATGCCTTTTTGCTTTTGAATGCAGGGATTTTATAAAGTGGTTCGTATTCTAGGCCGACGAGATCCTTACCTTTCATTTCTTTTACGATTTCATATCCTTCACCAAGAATGGAGAGCCGCGCTTTGGCAAGAATCAGGAATTCACCCCCTCCTTTATCCTCCCCCATCGATGGGGAGGAAATTTCCCCCCCCTTGATGGGAGGGGATTGAGGGGAGGGTGAGGGGACCCGCACCACCACATACTCAATATCTTCTCCCACGGTAAGAGCCGCATTTCCCGGCAACGTCCACGGCGTGGTAGTCCACGCGAGCAAATAGGTCTCCCCGCTTTCTCCTCCCCTTAAGGTAAGGGGAGGTTTGGAGGGGTTATGCTTCAATTTAAACTTCACCGTCACCGCTTCCTCGGTCACATCCGCATAACTATTATCCATCGCTACTTCAAAATTTGAGATCGGGGTTTCACAGCGTGGGCAATAGAGGAGCACCTTGCGGCCTTCGTAAATAAGTTTTTTGTCCCAAATGGATTTAAGCGCCCACCAGACCGACTCCATGAACGTGTTGTCCATGGTCTTGTAAGAATTTTCAAATTCAACAAAACGACCGATGCGGCGTACCATAGCGGCCCATTCGGAAACGTACTTAAGCACGCCCTCCCGGCAGGCGCGATTGAATACATCAATACCGCGTTCTTCAATTTGTTTTTTCCCGGAAATTCCCATTTGCTGCTCGACAATATTTTCAATAGGAAGCCCATGACAATCCCAACCCCAACGACGGCGCACACGATATCCGCGCATGGTTTTATAGCGAGGGATTACATCTTTAATCGTGGATGCCAGGATATGTCCGTAATGCGGCAATCCCGTTGCAAACGGCGGGCCGTCATAAAACACAAAATCGCCGCGCGGGGCGGGTTTTTCCAATGATTTCTCAAATACCTTGTGCTCCTCCCAGTACTTGAGTATCTCCTCTTCAATTTCCGGAAAGCGTGGTTGTGCCATAACGAGAGCCAGTGTATCGCATTTGCGCGCTTTTTGCAATCGCATGGCCGTGGTATACTGTGTTAATATGAAACCGATCGTCTATCTCGGCGGGGACCATGCCGCGTTTGAGCTGAAGGAAAAAATCGTCGCGTATTTGAAAACGCGCGGGTATACCGTACGCGATTTTGGGCCGCATAAGTATAATCCGGATGACGATTATCCGGATTTTGTGATTCCCGCGGCAGAAGCAGTTGCAAAACACAAAGGATCATTGGGCATTACGGTATGTGGCAGTGGTATTGGAGAGTGTATCGCGGTCAACAAGATAAAAGGCATCCGTGCGGCGCTGGTCTATGATCTTTATACCGCCCGCATGTCGCGAAAAGATAACAATACTAACGTGCTCTGTCTTGGTGGTCGCACTACGGGAAAAAATTTCACGCTCGTAAAAAAAATTCTCAACGTCTGGCTAACCACTCCATTCTCCAACGCCCCGCGGCATGTACGGCGGCTTAAGAAGATTGCAAAATATGAAGCGTGAAATCATTCCGACCATCCTTGTGCAAGATCGTTTGGAGTTTGAGGGGCGGCTTGGTATAATGGAAAGGAAGATTCCGGTTGCCCAGATGGACATTATGGATGGGAAGTTTGTGGCGAATACGACATTTACCGATCCAAAAATTGCCGCACGTTACCAAGTTGATTATGAGCTAGATTTGATGGTTGCGGATCCCGGGCCAATACTTGACGCATGGAAAAATGTGGCGGGTGTGAAGCGAGCGTTTGTGCATGCCGAGATTAAAAAACCGCTTGCGCCGCTCCTTAAAAAAATAAAGGCATATGGATGGGAAGCGGGGATTGCAATAAATCCGGATACGAAATGGGAGGCGGTGAAAGATGCTTTGGCCAAGATTGATTCAGTGCTTTTCATGACTGTTTACCCAGGACAAAATGGCGCGCCATTTCAGCCGAAAGTACTGCCGAAGATCGCGCAATTTCATAAAGCACATCCGAACATGATAATTGAAGTAGACGGGGGAGTAAACGAGAAAACATTGCCACAACTGCGAAAGGTCGGCGTTACGCGGTTTGCAGTAGGTAGTGCAATTTGGTCCGCGCCCAATCCTTTGAATGCGTATAAAAAACTTTTACAATTAATTACTAAATAGTATGAAGAAGCTTTTCTGGACCCTTATCGGAGTCGTCATTGCGCTTACGGTTCTCATTCTTATCATGGCGCTTGTTGCGGCAGTGCGGGCATAGCATTGACCAAAATTGCGAAATTACGAGATAAGAAATTACGAATAATTCGTAATTTTCAAATTCGCAATTTCGTAATTTCACCCCCATGCCTCATATTCATGATGACAAAATAAAGGAACTCGAGGAAAAAGCTCTTAAAGTCCGCGAGCTTATTATTGACATGCTTGTTACGGCCGGCTCCGGCCATTCTGCCGGACCGCTTGACATGGCCGATATTTTTGTCGCGCTGTATTTTCATATTTTGCATCATGATCCGAAAAATCCGGACTTCCCCGAGCGCGACCGACTGATTTTATCCTGCGGCCATATTTGTCCGGTCCGTTACGCAACCATGGCGCTTGCAGGATATTTTCCAATTGAAGAATTAAAAACATTTCGGAAGTTCGGTACTCGTTTGCAAGGACATCCTGAACGACTGCGCCTGCCCGGATCTGAGACAACTTCCGGTCCGCTAGGAGAAGGATTAGCGCAGGCAGCAGGAATGGCCTACGCTGCGCGTATGGATAAAAAATCATGGCGCACCTATTGTATTACCTCGGATGGCGAGCACGAAGCCGGACTGCACTGGGAAGCAGTGCTCTGGGCCGGGAAATATAGACTGAGCAGTCTTACCTGTATTGTAGACCGCAATACTATTCAGATTGATGGGGGCACGGAAGATATCATGCCGCTCGAATCGCTTAAAGCAAAGTACGAGGCGTTTAATTGGCACGTGCTTGAAGTCGGGGGACACAATATGGAGCAGTTTGTGGATGCCGTGGAAGAAGCAAAATCCATTTTGGAAAAACCAACCGTGATTATCGCGCACACTATTCCCGGCCGCGGCGTGTCGTTTATGGAGAAAAAATTTGAATGGCATGGAATTCCGCCGAACCGCGAGCAAGCAGCGGAGGCGCTTAAAGAATTGCGCACCCTTGGTGGAAAAATAACTTCCGAGCACGAATAATATGCCAGTAAACCCAATTGCCAAATTATCTCCCAACGTGTTTGACACTGCGAAACTGGAACAAAAACCCACTCGCGACGGCTACGGGCAAGGGGTGGTGCTCGCCGGGAAAGAAAACGAAAACATCGTTGTGCTTTGTGCGGATCTTACCGAGTCCACGCGCAATCTTGAATTTAAAAAACAATTCCCCGACAGGTTTGTCCAGTGCGGCGTGCATGAACAATTGCTTGCCGCTGCCGGGGCAGGATTTGCGCTTGCGGGAAAAATTCCATGGATTTCTTCGTACGCGATGTTCTGTCCAGGCCGCGCATGGGAACAGGTACGTACTAATATCTGTCTTAACGAGACCAACGTAAAAATTGCCGGCGCTCATGCCGGAGTTTCGGTCGGGCCTGATGGGGCAACACACCAAGCGATTGAAGATATTGCAATCATGCGCGTAATTCCCAAGATGACGGTTATCGCGCCGTGTGATATGATCGAAACCAGGAAAGCGGTTCTTGAGGCCTCGCGGATGAAAGGCCCGGTCTATGTGCGTTTTGCGCGCGAGAAGTCACCCGTGTTTACGACTGAGGAGACGCCATTTGCAATCGGAAAGGCAACCGTATTTCATGACGGGACCGACATCGCCATTGTGGCGTGCGGCCCGCTTGTGCACGAAGCGCTACTCGCGGCACACGAGCTTGAGAAGCGTAAAATTTCGGCTCGTGTGATCAATATGCATACGGTAAAGCCGCTTGACGAAGATATTCTTGAGCGTGCTGCGCAGGAGTGTGGTGCAGTTGTTACGGTTGAGGAACATCAAGCCGCAGGCGGACTTGGAGGCGCGGTATGCGAATTTCTTGCTGAACACTGTCCTATACCGGTTGAGCGAATCGGAGTTCGTGACGAGTTTGGACAATCAGGAGAGCCGCGACAACTTCTTGAACATTTTGGACTGACCGCGCCGCATATTGTAGGAGCTTGTCTACGGGTGCTTCCACGTAAAAGGCAGTGAGCCGCATATTGCGTAGCCCCGCACCGAGCTTTGCTCTGGTGCGTGGGTAGGTGCAGCGTTACGAGTACTTCCAAGGAAACGCATTTAATAATAAATCCACTGCTATGCCAAAATCTCCGCCCACAAAAAAAGTAAAATCACAAGAAGCAATGCTGGAATTATTGCCGCCTCTTCGTCCGATTATGAAGCGAGGCGATTTTCGCGAAGAAGTTTCTTGGCGGATTTTCCGTATTATGGCGGAATTCATTGATGGGTTTCAATTTCTTGCGGACCTTAAAAAAGAGGTAAGCATTTTCGGTTCAACTCGTTTTACCGAAAAGAATCCTCATTATAAAGATGCCCTTGAACTTTCGCGGCGGCTTGGAAAAGCAGGATACACTATTGTAACCGGCGGGGGCCCGGGAATTATGGAAGCCGCAAACCGCGGGGCAACCGAGACCGGAGCGGAGTCTATTGGTTTGAACATCCAACTCCCCAAAGAACAACGGGTGAACAAATATGTGAAACACGGCATCGGGTTTCATTATTTCTTTACTCGCAAAACCATGCTCTCGGCTTCCGCGCAAGCATACATATTTTTCCCCGGAGGATTTGGTACGCTTGACGAGATGTTCGAAATTTTGACACTTATTCAAACAAAAAAAATGGAGTCAATTCCGCTTATTTTGTTTGGTAGTGATTTTTGGGCGCCACTTCTGAAGTGGATCGAAAAGGAATGCTTTGAAGTGCATCACGCGGTCTCGAAGGAAGATATGAAGATCTATACGCTGGTAGACACGGTTGACGAAGCGTTCAAGATCATTTCAAAATCAAAAGAAAGAGAATATTTTTAGTACAATCCATGTTGGACCTTATTTCCATCGGCGACATTAAACTTGATACGTTTGTAGTGTTGCAGAAGGCATCGCTCCAGTGTTCTTTGAAGCTACCGGAATGTTTGCTGTGTCTTGAATATGGAAAAAAAATTCCTGTTGAGGCGATTGATTCGCAAATTGCAGGCAGCGCCCCGAACGTTGCGGTGGGAATTTCAAGGATGGGTCGGCGTGCCGCAGTAGTTTCGGTAATGGGTAACGATGGTACGCATACGCTTGCGCTACAACGCATGAAAGAAGAAAAGGTGGATGCCCAATATATCCACGTGGCAAAAGGCAAGCGCTCGAGTTTTTCAGTCGTTATGAACTACAAGGGCGATAAAACCATTCTTGCCGCGCACGAACCATACGAGTATGCGCTGCCAAAACTTGCACCGACCAAATGGGTGTATGTGTCCGAACTTGGCACGGGATATGTTGCACTCTACAAGGCGCTTATCAAATATGTGCGGGCTGATCATGTGCACTTGGGTATGAATCCCGGAGCAGTGCAGATTGAAGAGCGGAAAAGCGTGTTGTATGAGCTTATGAAAAGGACTACACTCTTGTTTCTTAATGTGGAAGAGGCACGCACGCTTACTCGGCTTCCTGGAAGCGCAACAATTCCTCAAATTGTTACGGCGGCATGGCGACTTAATCGTAAAATTGCAGTAGTGACCAATGGAAAGCAAGGCGCATATGGATGTGATGGGAAGAAAATGTGGTTTGTGCCGATTTTTCCTGGAAAATTTGTTGAGGCAACCGGCGCAGGGGATAGTTTTGCAACAGGCGTCTTAGGCGCTACCATGGCCGGGCTTCCGCTTACTACCGCGCTTTGTTGGGGTGCGGTCAATTCAGCTTCGGTGATCGGTGCGGTTGGCCCGCAAAAAGGATTGCTTTCGGCAACTGAAATAAAAAAACGGCTCAAAGCCCATCCGTCGTTTAAGATAAAAGAAATTTAGCACTAATTTCCTCCCCTTAGGGTAAGGGGAGGTAGGAGGGGTTACGAGCGGTTCATAACTCCCCCAGCCCCTCTTACCTTAAGAGGGGAGATTGATGAAACATTTATGTCAAAAGTTTTCTCAGGCATCAGGCCCAGCGGTCGTCTTCATCTTGGCAATTACCTTGGGGCGATTAAAAGTTGGATTGCGCTTCAGGAAAAACACGACTGTATTTTTGCAATTATGGATTATCACGCGATCACGACTCCTTTTAATCCGGACGAATTGCGCGTAAATGTGCGCGAAACCGCGCTTGATTATCTGGCAGTCGGCCTTGATCCCAAACGCGCGGCGCTGATCGTGCAATCGCATGTGCCAGAACATCTGGAGCTGGGGTGGATTTTTCAATCCATCTGCCCTGTCTCATGGTTTGAGCGCGTGCCTACCTATAAAGAAAAAATTGCGCAGCATCCTGAATATGTCAATTTGGGACTTTTAGCATACCCCGCACTCATGGCGGCGGATATTTTGATTTACAAGGTGGATTTGGTGCCGGTGGGCGAAGATCAAGTGCCGCATATTGAGATGACCAATGACATCGGCCGGCGGTTTAATAATATGTTTGACGCACCACCCCTAACCCCTCCTCGGAAAGGCGGGGAAACGAAAACAATTTCCTCCCCTGCCCGAGGGGAGGTTAGGAGGGGTGGGAGCGATGGGGGTGCGTTCTTCCCCCTTGTCAAAGCCCTGCTTACCCCTGGCGCGCGGATTATGTCTTTGAAGGATCCGAAAAAGAAAATGTCAAAAACAGGGGATGACGGCATTGCGCTTACTGATACTCCGGAAGATGTTCGACGAAAATTCAAAACCGCGGTAACCGATTCTGGTCGCGACATCGTGGCAGCAGAAGACAAACCCGCGCTTACTAATTTGCTCACGATTTATTCGGAAGTAAGCAGCATGCCGATTGCAAAAATTGAAAAACAATACGAAGGTAAAGGATACGCAGATTTCAAATCAGGTCTTGCCGATGCAGTGGTGAAATTTCTCGAGCCGATCCAAGCCCGGCGTAAAGCGCTGGAAAAAAAGAAGGGCTACGTGGACGAAGTGCTTGCCGCGGGCAACGCCCGCGCCCGCCCCATCGCCCAAAAAACCCTTGCAGAAGTAAAAAAGAAAATGGGGTTGATGTAAGCCAATTTCCTCCCCTTAAGGTAAGGGGAGGTTAGGAGGGGTTATGCAACCATAAACGGCGGTCCTTACGGCCGTTTATGGTTATCTACTTGCAAAGTTGTGTGTGAAAGAGTATACTCTTAAAAAGTATGTGGCTAATGACAAATAAGAAAAATTATGGCCAATGCAGAACAAGTCCAAAGACAAGAAGGTCGTGATAAAACTCCAGCGGAAAAATCCGCGGAATTAGTCAGTCGCGTAGAGGGTCGTTTTGCCGGAACGCATGCCGCAACGATACTCCAAGCGGCGAACGAGGAACCGGGGACACAAGATGCGGAGCGTGACCTCGGCGAAAAAATCACCGGCTTGGCACGTGCCGAACAGACCTTGCAGGAAGTAGTAGGAAATGGAGAATATAAAAATTTAAGCGTTGATGATAAAGTACGCTTTGCAGGAGCTCTTGATAAAGCAAAATTTTATGCCATGCATGCGCTTGCGGAGCCGGCCGATTTGGAACAAATGCAACGCGGTTGGGAAACAGCCGTAGACAATTTAAAGACGCGTAGTATTGCATCACTTGAACGTGCTCGTGCCGCACTCTCCGGCGAACTGAGTGCGGACGATATACAAAAATTGTCTCAGGAAACAATACCAAGCCACGAGGTGCAGGCATTGCAAGATTATCTTGTTAAGGCACCGGATCTTACGTCACCGGATAAAGAAAGACTGCTCGCGATGCTCGCTGCGCGTATTGAAGAACTGCATGGCGCTGAAGCAACACTGGCAGAACTTGCGGCCCAAAAACAACTCCCTCCGGGAGAGAAAGATGCGAGTATGCGGACATACCAGGCCGCCGCAGAAAATTATAAGCGCAGCCAGCAATCATTGCGGGGGTTTCTTACGCGCCTTGAAGGTTACCGCCCGCAGTAAACAGTAGAACAACTATAAACACCTCACACGATCGTGTGAGGTGTTTAATTGTACCAAGGAAACCTGTAAGGAAACCTTGCACCGACGGCGCTCGATCGCCATGCCCAAGCAAGCTTGGTCGCGGCGCATCTCGCTTGTCGGAGTAAGGAAACCTTGCACCCGCGGCACTCGGAGAAAATATCTGAGCAAGCTCAGCTGCTTTCTCCTCGCTTGCGGGGGTAAGCCGAATTCTGTTTGACACATAGAATGATTTGTGATAATGTATATATTGCTTGTAAGAGATCGAATGATCGCTCCGCAATACTGCGGAGAGGAAAGTCCGAACACCCCTCGTAGCAATGCGAGGAAGTAGGTACCAGCTAACGGCTGGGCAGCCTGACCGGCATAATACATAAAGCCGGCTGACGGATTAGTGCCACAGAGACTATACTAGCCCCGACGCAAGTCTGGGTAAAAGGTGAAAAGTGAGGTGGTGTTTATCGCTTCGCGTGAGCCTAAAACTCGCGCAAATGAAAAGCTACGCCTCTTGCCCCCAAGTCAATTGGGGTGCGTGGAAAACCCTACCTGGTGCAACTCCAAATACGGAGGCATGAGGCCCCGCGCGAGCGAGGTCCCAGAGAGATGATCATATAAAACAGAATTCGGCTTACGGGTTTCTTGCAAGCATGTAAAAGACACCTTTTTCGTACGGTGTCTTTTACTTTTTCTCAATGCGGTGTATACTAAAAAAACTATGCCCGCGCTAAGTTTTCCCGCATCAACGGGTAACCTTCCTATGCAACATATCCTCATCCCGCCAATCACAGTACGCATAACTAACACCTCGTTTGTTGCCTTCGGCACAAGCGGGAAAATTTAGGCGGGGATGCGGAAACTAGACCTTCTGTTTGACGTCATATTGGTACCTGTTGATTATCTTGCGCTTACGCTTGCGGCAAGTTTTGCCTACGCGCTTCGATTTTCCGAATTTGTGGTTGCCCGTCGGCCTGTCATGTTTGCGCTCCAAATTTCCGGGTATCTTCGCATTGCCGCGCTTATCGCGCTCGGGTGGATTATTATATATGCGCTTTCAGGTCTTTATACAATCGGCGGACGGCGTAAAAAATTCGATGAGTTTAAAAAATTATGCATCGCGTCGACTGCCGCGCTCGGCGGAGTGCTCGCAGTACTTGTATTTTCTCGCGCGCTTTTTGAGTCGCGTTTTATTTTGCTTGTTGCCTGGGCGTCCGCGATCGTATTTGTGGGAATGGCGCGCTTACTTTTGCATATGGTGCGAAGCGGGCTCCTTCGGGTTGGGATTGGCGCGCAGCATATTGCTGTTGTCGGCCAAGGATCTTCCGTACAAGCATTTACTGAGGCCCTTGCGCGTAATCGGAAATATGGACTGAGTGTGATATTTCGCGCCGAAGCACTTACCAAAGAGACCGAGCAGGAACTGCGCGCGCGTGCCGCAAAGGGGGACATTGATCAGATCATCGGGCTTTCGCAAAACGGCGCAGGTGAGGAGCTTCACAAGCTTCTTGATATCGCGGATGAATACCATATCCCGTTTCGCTACTCCGCCGAGATGTTTGCAACTCACGGCGCCGGGCTGGAATTCGATATGCTTGCCGGGGTTCCGCTTATGGAAATTAAGCGTACGAAACTTGAAGGATGGGGGCGGGTTTATAAACGCATTTTTGATATTGTGGGTTCGATTGTGCTTATTGTGATAACGTCGCCGATTATGCTCCTTGCAGCGCTTGCGGTTGTGCTTGGAAGCGGTATCCCGGTTATTTTTAAAAACGAACGCGCAGGAGAACACGGAAAGATATTTAACACTTTGAAATTCCGAACCATGTATCAGAAGTATTCCATCGGCGCACAATTTCACAATGGGGACGATGCGCTTGCATACGAACGAAAATTAATTGCGGAGCAAGGGATAAAAAAAGGGCCGGTATATAAAATCAAAGATGATCCGCGGATAACGCGGGTTGGAAGATTTTTACGCCGCGCTTCGATTGATGAGTTGCCACAACTTTTCAATGTGCTGCTCGGTACTATGTCTCTTGTCGGGCCGCGGCCGCATCAGCCGCGCGAGGTTGAAAAATACGAAAAACACCACAAGCGCGTACTTGCGATCAAGCCCGGGATTACCGGCATGCCGCAAATTTCCGGTCGCTCGGATCTTTCCTTTGAAGAAGAAATCCGCCTTGATACGTACTACATGGAACATTGGTCGCTTAAACTCGACTTTATTATTTTACTCAAAACTCCGTTTGCGGTTTTGGGGCAAAAAGGGACGTATTGACAATTAAAGTATTTTGGCGTAAAATAAATTAATATGGAAGATGAACGGGCAAAAGCAGCAGCCGCCGCTGCCGAACAAGAAACCAGAGCGCGTGCCGTTGCCGGAGCGCCTACTTTTGATGCACTCTACGGAGTTTTGGAAGGATTTGGAAATGTAAGGGGTGGCCATCGGGAATATTCCGCACAAGAACTAATAAATCGCATTCAGACGTTGCGAGTCGGGAGGTCTGATATGAGCTCTATAACCAACACATACGGAATTCGAGATAAAGTTCAAGAACTTGTCCATAGAGAACAAAGGCACGGGCAGGAGTAATGATCTCAAAACCAACACGCCCTGAAAAGGGCTTGTTTTTTTATTTTCGACATGTTACTGTAGGGCAGTATGAAACTTGCGTTGGTCCACGACTATTTAATCCAAGACGGCGGGGCGGAGCGAGTGTTGCGCGCGTTTGCGGAAATTTGGCCTGAGGCGCCGATTTTTGTTTTGTATCACGATAAAAAACGCTGGCCTGATTTTCGCGGGCGTGACATCCGCACTTCGGTTTTGCAAAAAATGCCCGGCGCGATCAAGTATTATCGCTGGACACTTCCGTTCATGCCGGCCGCGACCGAGCATCATGATCTTGGAGAATTTGACGTAGTGGTTTCTTCGGCGTCCGCGTTTGCAAAGGGGATTGTCACGCGCCCTGACGCGCTGCATATTTGCTACTGTCATACGCCGACACGGTATCTTTGGACCGATACGCATAGCTACATAAAAGATTTGCGCACGAATAAAGGCATAAAATTTTTACTTCCGTTTGTACTTACATCGCTCCGCATGTGGGATCGTATGAGCGCGGTACGGGTGAATAAGTTTATTGCAAATTCTGAAACGGTTGCAAAACGAATCAAGAAATATTATGAGCGCGATTCGGATTTGATTTATCCGCCGGTTGATGTTTCGCAGTTTCGTGTGGCCGACAAAGTGGGCAACTATTATCTTGCGGGCGGGCGATTGGTGGCGTACAAACGTTTTGATCTGGTTATCGAAGTGTTTAATCGGCTGAAACTCCCGCTTATTATTTTTGGCACCGGGCCGTACGAGGATCGTTTGCGAGCGATGGCTGGAAAGAATGTGAAATTTATCGGACACATTTCCGACGAGGAAAAAGCAAAACTTTTGTCGGAGTGTATTGCATTTATACATCCTCAACTTGAGGATTTTGGATTGCTGCCACTTGAAGCCATGGCCTCCGGAAGACCGGTCATTGCCTTGGGTCGTGGGGGAGCGCTTGAGACCGTTATTGATGGAAAAACAGGAAAACTTTTTTATGAGCAGAATTGGGAAACACTTTTGGATACGGTGCTTCATTTTAAACCGGAGGACTATAATCCTGAAGAGATACGCAAATGGGCCCAGCAATTTGATATTAAGCAATTCAAAACGCGGATCAAAGAATATGTTGAGGGCGCATATGCGGAATTTGCAGGAGGACAAAAACGAGCGCGGCTGCTTTAATCACATCAGCATGACAACACGTCAACAGGACAACAAAACAACAGTTGTGCTGTACTGCTGTCATGTTGTAATGATGTTATGACAATAGGCATTGATGGGAGAGCATTGCAATTTCGATCATGGGGCGGAGTGCGCCACTATACCTTTGAGTTGCTGCGTGCGCTTTTTACCTGCGATCGCGAGAATGAGTACCACGTATTCTACAATGCATGGAAGAGAATTGAGGTGCCGGATTTCTCAGAATTTCAGAATGTAACCGTGCATTATTCTCGTTGGCCCAATAAATTTTTCAATCTTTCGATCAGAATTTTCCATAGACCTGGGTTTTCTATCGCCAGTGGAGCACTCGATGTCTTGTTTGTGCCAAATCTGAATTTTGTGGCGTGTTTGTCACCGACAAAACTGGTCGCTGTGGTACACGATCTTTCGTTTGAACATTTTCCTGAATATTTTTCATGGCGCTTCCGTTTGTGGCATCGGGCATTAGATCCCCGCTCCCTATTCCGGCGCGCCGATCATCTCATTGCGGTCTCAACACATACGAAAGGAGACCTTGTCGAGACGTATGGTATTGCGCCGGAGAAGGTGACAGTCGTGTATCCGGGAATCGATCAGGTGTCAGGTGTCAGGTGTCAGGTGTCAGAACTGAAACCTAAAACCTGGAACCTGTCACCTCGATCATACATTCTCTACTTCGGTGCATTGGAGCCGCGAAAAAATATTATAGGAATTATTGAGGCATACGAAAAATTGCGTCCATACCAGCAACTTGTGATTGCGGGTCTTTCTACTCCGTATGTAAAAAAGCTCAAAGCACGGATTAGGAAAAGTAAATTGCGGGACAAAATTATGCTCATTGAAAATCCGACCGAAGACGAGAAAGCAAAATTATATGGCGGGGCACATGTTTTTGTATACCCGTCGTTTTACGAAGGGTTTGGGTTTCCGCCGCTTGAAGCAATGGCGGCGGGGGTGCCGGTTGTTACCTCTTCGGCCGGTTCGGTTCCGGAGATTTGCGGTGATGCCGCGATCCTTGTAAGCCCATGGAACGTGGGTGAAATCAAGGCGGGGATGGAGGTTTTGCTTGAGGACAACGAAGTCCGGGCTCGATACATTGCCGCTGGCCGCACACGCGTTGCTCAATTCTCCTGGGACAAATCCGCACGCGAGGTTTTCGAAGTGTTGAAGAGTGTGGTATAATGGCGAACTATGAAAAAAGACATGGCCCTAAGAGGAATTGGATTTGCGGTGCTATTTAATTTTATTATTGTATTGGTTCCCATTACAGTAGGATTGTTAGATATTTTTAATTCAACTAGACTTGTAGATAGTCCATATCATGAGTTGGCAGGAAAATTGCAAGGATATAGTGTTTTCAGCGGTTATCCTGATAAATTTGTATATATTATTTTTGTCCTGGAATGGATTATTTGTGCGGGAATTATGTATATATTATCATCGAAGTTTTCAGCTAACAAAGTCGAAAGGAAGCAATTGCTTATCTGGTTTGCAGTTGCTTTCCCATTTGCCAGCCATTTAATGTGGTATGTCATGGGTGTGATCCTTGCTTATTTCGAATTTTTCAAGTTGGGTTTTGTTTGATTTTTTGGTATCATATAGATAGTTTGTTCTTCAACAACGTATAGAAAATGGTGTCACATGCGTGTTTACATGGCGGTTTTTTGCGCGTTCGTGCTTAACTGCAAGGATCAGATCGGATCTGCGTCCGCCGGTTCTGACGCGGGCGCATCAGATGCCATGGAGTCAGAAGCGGAGACAGGAGTCGTTTGCGAAGATCAGAACTACACGGAAGACGATCTTCGTGCGGTATTTCCCGCAGTGGTCGCAGAGCTTGCGGCGCAAGGGCACGAAGTTGGCCCGTTGACGTTGCAAGATGAGGAAGAGTTTTCTCGTCTTGCAGATGCTGTGATGCGTGCGCTGGGATGCACGCCAGAAGATGCATCGTCTGGACGACGCCATGGTCCATCAGAATGTGGGATAGTCCTGGAAGTTTCCGAAGATGCGCCAGCTGCAGGAGTTTTTTATTGCGGTCGTGATGCGCGTTCTGGTGAGACATGCTGGCGTTTTCCTTGGCGTGCGGAAGTCGGCGACTGTCTCAACCGCGTGTGCTGGCTACACGACCTTTGCTACCAGCGTCTGAGCGAGGCGAATGGACCTATTTGTCCCTGGAGCAATGATACAGAATCCTGCGATGCTGAGTTTCATCTCGGCTCAGCATGGTGTGTCCAACAGCACCAATGCGGCTTTTGGTGCATGCTTGATGCAGTGGCCGCCGCGGAGATCGATGCGCTCCAGGAAGTCGGGAAGCTCGAGGGCATGGAGTGCGTCTACGGCGGTACGGCCTGCGACGAAGGATCGCAGCGACCGTGCGGCACCTCTGACGAAGGCGCATGCCAAGCCGGTACGCAGACCTGCGAGTCCGGAAGCTGGGGCGTTTGCGTTAGAGTAGTCGGTCCGACTGAGGAGATTTGCGACGGTCTGGATAATGACTGCAACGGAAGCACGGACGAAGGATTGGGTACCGCGACCTGCGGAGTCGGGGCGTGTCAACGGACGGTGGACAACTGTTCCGGTGGCAGGATCCAGATTTGTACGGAAGGAGTAGCTACTCTCGACGTCTGCGACGGGATCGACAACGATTGCGACGGGTTAACTGATGATGACTTCATCCCGGAGCCGGTCGCGTGCGGAACGGGCGAGTGCTTCCGCGCCGGCGCTACGCGCTGCGAAGACGGCGTGGTCGTGCCCTACTGCACGACCGGTGCGCCCGAGGATGAGAACTGTGACGAGGAGTTTCGCGACGAGAACTGCGACGGCCAGTTGAATGAGGGCTGTGAGTGCGCGGTAGGGACCTCGCGCACTTGCGGAACGCACATCGGCGTTTGCACAAGCGGGACGCAAACATGCGAGGCCCCTGGTCGGTGGTCGGAGGCATGCTCAGGATTCGTGGGTCCGGGCGTGGAAGTGTGCGACAGTCTTGATGACGAGGATTGCGACGGCACGGTGGACGAAGGGTGCACCTGCGGTGGTGGCGTCCGACCCTGCGGCCCGGCATCCGAGGAAGGCGCATGCGCGTTTGGTGTGCAGGCGTGCACTGGCGGAAGTTGGGGTCTGTGCGAAGGTGCCGTGTTCTCGGGGCCGGAACTTTGCGACGGCCTGGACAACGACTGCAACGGCACCGTGGATGGCACGACCCTCGACTCAGGGTTCGCATGCGGGAGCGACGTCGGCACGTGCCAGCGCGGAACCGTGGTTTGTTGGGGGAGCACCATCCTCTGCACTGACGGTGTTGAGCCGGTCATCGAGGTCTGCGATGGCGAGGACAACGATTGCGATGGCATGGTCGACGATGATTTCCTCGGTCGTGGAACTTTCTGCGGAACCGACGTGGGTGAGTGCCGCGCCGGCATCGTGGCATGTCGGGACGGCGAGTACGTCTGCGCCGGCGAAGTCGCTCTGGCGGCCGAGGTGGTCGATGGCCTCGACAACGACTGCAATGGAGTGATTGACGACGTCTGATTATGGGCCGTCAGACTGTGTGTCGCGGATCCATACATACATGGCAACCGCGAGTAGATCTTTCGCGACGACAAAGCCGAGTCCTGTCTGATTCGGCCTTTTTTATTTAGCACTTATTTTTTAAAATGATGTATAGTATGGGTCAACCACACGTATGATAAAAAATCTCAGATAAGTTGCGGTCGGAACTAATCTGATAATATAAAAATAGAGCGCAATAATGGATGATTTCGTGGCTTGCCACAGGATATTCGTTCGTGGAGCGATCGTATGTGGGGATGGATCGTATGCTAGGAAGAAAATTTTTTTCGAAGCGTCAAGCGTTCCATCGGAGATGCGGGGATAATCGTCCCGTGGATAATTCTAATCCATTGCTCAAGTTTTTTGCGCTGGAGAAGCTCGCGAAGCGGTTCAATTACGTCTCGATCGGTCATCCAAACGCTGTGTTGTAAGTGTTTAAATCCGCATTCTTTCAAAAATCTTCGAAGCATTACACGAACGACTCGCTCTCGCTCGGGAATGTCGAAGAGAACAAAGCACTGTCCGTGTTTGCAGAGGGATTTTGTTGTTCGAATTCGATCACGTAATGCCTCTCGCCATCCTTTCTCAGTCAATCTGACATGCAATTGATGTCCTATTTTTTTAGCATCAATCAGTTTTTGGCGTTTTAGATAGTGCAGATATCTTCGCTCTTCGTTACGCCGTTTTTGACCCATCCGTTCTTGATGGAGCGCATACGGAATATAATTTTGTCGTGAGAATGCCCAGCCCATTTCACCGGCAATATCTTGAAGAGAATAACGTGCGCCGGTAAGTGCATTTTTAAGTTGTTCACGTTTAGTCGAAACCTGTTTTGAGGAGGCCATAGGATTGAATTGAGGGTGAGAAGACAATGGATTAATGGTCACGTGAAGTATATTTAAAGTGTAGCACAATACTGTATGTGCGACAATCTCAGATTCGTTTCGGTCGCAACTAATCTGAGATTGTTTGTTTTTATGATAGTGAGAGGTTTAGATTTTTTGAGATTCAGTGAAAATAACCAATATAGGGGATTCCCGGGTCGAAATTTTAAAAAATAGGCCAAAAACTTGACAAATACGCTTTTTTGTGTTTAAATGGGGGTAAGCCGATAAATTTCGGTATGTAAAAACGAAGGAAAGAAGAAGGAGAGTCGTAAGATGGGAAAGATTATGGAGATGGCGCGTCAGGTGACTCGTACGCTACGCGAGCACAGTTACTACCCGAGGATTGAAGAGATCACGGCATATCCTCGCGGTGTCGAGGTGGTCATCGAGGGCCACACGAGCGTGAACTTCTCCTCCAACGACTATCTCGACTTCGCGCACGAGCCGAGGATCGTCGAAGCGGCTGCTACCGCTCTCCGGCGATTTGGCCTCGGTGCTGGCGGGTCGCGGCTCACGGCGGGAACGCAGGAGCCGCACGTGCGGCTCGAGGCCCGGATCGCCGTTTTCAAGGGGAAGGAGGACGCGGTAGTGTTCTCGGCTGGATATCTCGCCAACGTCGGTATCATCGCCGCATTGGCCGGGGCGACGCTCAAGGGCGTGATCTCCATGCTCAACGGCGGCGAGTCGAGCGATACGTCGTTGGAGGTCTTCAGCGATCAGCTCGTGCACGCGAGTATCATCGACGGAATCGGTCTGACCGGTTCCAAGACCTCGCGGGCGCAGTTCCGTGTTTCGCGGTACGAACATCGCAACATGGATCGTCTCGAATTCGCGCTTCGACGTTCTACCGCGGCGCGGAAGCTCATCGTGACGGACGGGGTGTTCTCGCTGCATGGGAGGCTCGCTCCCTTGCGGGAGATCGTCGCGTTGGCTCGCAAGTACGAGGCCGAAGTCTACGTAGACGACGCGCACGCTACGGGTGTCTTCGGGGAGAACGGTCGGGGTACGCCGGAACTCTACGGGGTAGAGGATGGCGTGGACTTCCTGGTCGGCACCCTGAGCAAGGCACTTGGTGGCGCAGGTGGCTTCATCGCTGGTGATAACGACTTCTGCGACTACATCCGCGTTGCGGCCCGCACCCACATGTTTCAGACCTCGCTGCCGCCCGCAGTGGCCGCTGGTCTGGTCGTTGCCTTCGACATCATCCGGGATGAGCCGGAGAGAAGGCGAACGCTCCTCCGAAACGCCGCGCGTGTCCGCGAAGAGTTGGGAGCCCTGGGCTTCAATATCTTCGGCGGCGACACGCAGATCATCCCGGTTGGCTTTGGGAGCGCCCAGAACGCGAAGGCCGCTACCCACATGCTCCTGGAAGAAGGAATCTTCGCTCCGTGCTACTACTATCCCGCCGTGGGACCAGACGAAGCGATGGTTCGGGTGAACCTGACCTCTGGCCACACGGAAGAGCATCTGGACCGACTGCTCACGGCCTTGGCACGGGCTGGCCGAGCCCTCAGCGTGATCCCCGAGGGCGAACCTACCTCTACGGGGGATGTGCAAGTGGTAGAAGCCCTGGCTCGCTGACGAGCATCTGGACCGACTGCTCACGGCCTTGGCACGGGCTGGCCGAGCCCTCAGCGTGATCCCCGAGGGCGAACGTACCTTGGCAGAGAAACGTGAACGGCGCCTGGTTCTCCTAGCAGACCAGGCTTTTTTTTGTTATACTATAAGCAAGTATGTTGATTACTGAATTTATATTAATTGTCGCGGTATTGTGTTTTACGCTAGGCATCTATACCTGGCTATACGATCGTCATAGTCGGTTGAATAAATTATTTGGTTTTTCTACCTGTCTGGTTGGGCTCTGGGTATTTTTGAATTATCTTTTTGATCTCACGAGTTCTGTAATAGTGCTGCGCCTCATCTATGCAGTTGCGCCATTTCTTCTCTCTTCGATTGCCCTGTGGATTGCCTCATTGAAATATAAAAAGTTCAAACCGTGGTTTATTAGGATTCATCTGGCTTTTCTTGTTTTCAATGCATTTTTGATTTATCTCTCGCTCTTCACTATCCGTATTGTCGATACTGCCACGAGTTTCTACGAATATAAAACAGGGACATATTTTAATTATTATTCGGCATATAATCTAGTATTGTTCGTTGGTTATATATGTTACTTTGTCTGGGAATATAAGAATGCGGATAAGGTATTTCGCGATCAGATGAGATTTATTATTGTAGGGATTATCACGACTGTTGCGATCTCCTCTTTGGTGGGTTTTATTTTGCCGGCATTTGGTATTACGCGGTACAATATTTTTGATAGCCCGAGCTCTATATTTTTTATTGTATTCAGTGTTTATTCTATCATGAAGTATAAATTTTTGAACATGAAGGTAATTGCAACGGAGGTTTTTGCTACTTTTTTGATGATCCTATCGTTTAGGGGGTTGATACAGGCGAATGGATTTTCTGACATGGTTGCCAAGCTCTTTATTTTTGTAGTGACATCTATCTTTGGAATACTTTTGATTCGATCGGTAATTGCTGAGGTTCGTCGTCGCGAAGAGATGGAGCGGTTGTCCGCGGAACTTGAGCATGCGAATCAGAGGTTGCGGGAGCTGGATCAGGCGAAAACCGATTTCTTGTCCATGGCGTCCCATCAGTTGCGCAGTCCGCTTACGGTCGTGCGGCTTGGGCTTGGTGCGCTTATGGATGGCACGTTTGGCGATTTTAAAGATCAGCGGCAGATGGATGCGGCGAAGAAAATGCTTGAGAGCACGAATCGGTTGATCAATCTCATTGGTGAATATCTCAACATCTCAAGAATCGAGATGGGTAAAATGAAATATGAATTTAAATCGCAGGATCTTTGCGCGCTGGTCAAAGATATTGTCGAGGAATATCAACCACGCGCGCAAGCAAAGCAGCTTACTCTTACCTTTACAAAAGGCGGAGAAGTCCCGGCGATTGTGTTTGATGAGGAAAAGTTGCGGCATGTGATTGTAAACCTTGTAGATAATGCGATTAAGTACACGCCGAAAGGATCGGTGGCGGTGAGTTGCGAGGTGGCACGCAACCCCTCACCCGGCCTGCGGCCACCCTCTCCCGCACGGGGAGAGGGAGAATCGGCGCAACTTTCCTCTCCCGCGGGGAGAGGGGAGGGTGATGGGCGATGGGTGCGTGTGTCGGTGCAGGATACCGGACTTGGTCTTGGCGCGGACGATATTGCGGTGTTGTTTCAAAAATTCCGGCGCGCGGAAAGCGCCAATATCCGGCGGCGTGAAGGAGAGCCGATTGAAGGCAGCGGTCTTGGTCTTCACGTGGCAAAAATGTTTGTGGATAAGCACGGCGGGAAAATTTGGGCAGAATCTCCGGGCCGCGACAAAGGATCAAGCTTTATTGTCTCGCTTCCGCTTGCCGGGCCGCCTCCGCTTCCTGCTGATGAGATAGGGGAAGGCGGAAAAGGAGTGGAGATGCCGAAGTGATGATTTTTAAAGTGTAGCAGATCGTGCTCTATGGCAGCATCTATTATCGATAGAAAACCGTACACAAAGAGTGCACTGTACATGGATTATTTACTATTATTGGCAAGTGTTCTTATTCTAATATGGTCGGTGCCGGATTTATTTTTTATGTGGGAGCCCGTAGCATTTCCGGGGCCGGATGCCTTCTTTACTCTTGGTTCGCTGTATTTTATGTATACACGCGGCCGTCGATTGTATATTCGAAGAAAAAACAAGATTAGTGATGTGGCAGTTATTGATCAAATCTTGCAGAAAGAGAAAACGGTAGTGCGGAGCGCATTATTGTCAGGTATGTGCGCAATTTTTCTGATGGCCTTTATTCCTACGCTGCTTCTTATAGGCATGACGATAGTTGGCATACCCACGGAAGCCGGGATATCAAAACGCGCGGAGTGTTATGCCTTTTTGCGTGAGTGTATACAACGGGATAGAGCATATCTGATTGTGCTGGGAATGGAGTTATTATTGTCAGTTCTAGTTGTTTTATTTTGGAAATGTCGAACGATTAAAATTTTTCAAGATCGTCTCTTGTTTGCCTTATTATTTATAATTACATTTCTTCTCTCAAGTTTGTTTATGTACGATCTTATGTTTATACCCGCGTTTACTATCGTGGCAATGAAACATGGTTTATAGAAGAAGATTGCAGCACATTTGGATTTAAGGTATAGTAGCAAATGCAGGAGGAACACGCATGCGTTCTTTGAAAGTTGTTCATCTGTTCGCGATGTATGCTACGCTTGGGTGTGTGGGGTGTCTGACGTCCATGCAAGCTCCGGCACGTCCTGATGCGGGATCGTCGTCCGATGAAGATGATGGGCTCGGTCAGATCATTTGCGAAGAAACGAGTTACTCGCAAGAGCAGTTTACCGCGGCGTTCAACACGGCGGTCGCGACTCTTGCTGTGGAAGGGTACGAAGTCGTGCCGCTTACATGGGAAGACGCGAACGGTTTTTCGCGTCTTGTGCAGCACATGATTGAGGCGCTTGGCTGTGCGTCGCAAGACATGGCGGGGCAGGAAACGGCGGGTGCCTCAAGCCGGCGAAACGGGTCTGGCATGTGCCGCACGGTGTTTGATCTTTCTCAGTACCGCTCTGCGGTCATGTACTGTGGCCCGGGGGCGCGCCTTGGAAACGATTGTCCGCCGTATTATCGTTTTCCCGGGGACTGCCTCAACCGACTCTGTTATCAGCATGATCGCTGTTATGAAGGGATTATCCAAGCGCAAGGTCCTGTGTGCCTTTGGAGCAACGAGACCTCGTCCTGTGATAATCCGTTTCACGTTGCCGCGTTGGCTTGCGGTAGTGATACGGTGCGTGAAGGATTTTGGCGCCTGATGATCGAGACGATTGCTGGTGAGATAGACTTGATACAGGATTTGGCCGATGTAGAACATCTGCCGATTTGTCTGTATGGTACTGCGTGTCCCAACGGGACGGATAACTGCGACGGAGATTGGTTGACCCGTTGTGAAGCAGATTTACGAACCGATAGTCAGCACTGTGGCGATTGTGCCACGGTGTGCGACTTGTTTCCGGCGGATGATTGCGTTAGCGGTATCGTTCGCGGAGTACACACTATTGCGGAGTGCCGCAACGGAAGATGTGTATATCCAGTAACCGAGGTGTCGTGCGACGACAGCGACCCGTGCACGAGCGATGCGTGCGGCATCGGTCGATGCGTGCATGCGCTGATTCCCTGCGACTGCGAAGACGGGGACGAACGGCCCTGCGGCTCTGACGAAGGTACGTGTCAAGCCGGTACGCAGACCTGTGAGTCCGGAACGTGGAGCGGGTGCGAAGGCGAAGTCGGCCCGAGCTCCGAGATTTGCGACGGTCTCGACAACGACTGCGATGGCGCAGTGGACGACGGACTGGGAACCGCGACCTGTGGTATGGGCACATGTGCGCGTACGGTTGAGAATTGTGTCGGTGGAGTCGCACAGAGTTGTACGCCCGGCCTTCCTGCCCCCGAAGTCTGCGACGAACTTGACAACGACTGCGATGGCGTGATCGATAACGGATCAACCGTTGATGTGTCGTGTCAGGATGGCAGCGCATGTAACGGAACGGAGGGGTGCGCATCAGGACGGTGTGTGTCCGGGGTCGCGGTTGACTGCAACGACAGCGTGGACTGCACGTTTGATCTGTGCCTTGAATCCGCTGCGATCTGCTCGCACGTAGCTAATCATGCCGCTTGCGACGACTGGTCAGTCTGTACGACAGATCTCTGCACGCCGACCGGCTGTGCAAGCGAAGTAACGCTTGATGAGGACGACGATGGATTTACGGCGCAGGGTTGTGGCGGAACCGACTGCGACGATTCAAATCCGGCGGTGCATCCGGGTGCGGTGGAAGTGTGCGATGGCCAGGATAACGATTGCGATGGCTCCAGAGATGTAGGATTCACGTTTGGTGCGTGCACCAACGGTCTTACGGGCGCGTGTCTGCGATTCGGATCCTTGACGTGTCGCGCAGACGGAACTGCTACCGAGTGTTCAGCTACGATCGTGGCGCCAGTTCCCGAGATCTGCAACGGTGTCGATGATGACTGCGACGGGATCGTAGACGATTCGTCGGCATGTTGTCCTACGACTCCTTGCGAGAGCGGGCAGCGGTGTTGTAGCGGCGTGTGCGTAAGTGGTAGTTGTTGCGATAACGGTCAGTGCCAGTGGTGGAATGGGAGCGCAACCGTCTACTCTGTCTGCAGTGCTTCGCATACTTGCGTGTCCTGTACGAGTGACGCGCAGTGCAATACGGTCAATGTGGCCGGACTTCCTGCAGTGTGCTGCGCAGGGGTGTGTTACCCTGGTGACTGTTGCAGCGATTTCGACTGCCCCTACGATTGGACGTGTTTCCATCCCTGGGGCTCGCACACCTGTAATAGGCCGTAGGTCGATATACTTTCCGTAACCGTTCTTTGGTTAAGACAGCGTGCGAGTTTCGAGATAACTCGCCAATCCCGCGTCGATGCTTCTGCTCGGCCGGGTTTTTCTTTTTGGAAATAGCCCATGCAGGATATGTTAAAATATGCCCCCATACACCGCAATTAAAAAACGGTCAAAAAGCAACGACCGTTACTAAAGTGCCGATTTTTTATGCAAGGTTTTAGGCGGGCTCAGTAGAGTTTGAATGGCTCAACCGCGTTGAGCCATTGTTCGTAGTATTTCATTTTCCCGTTGACAAAACACCAATGATGGTTGCACTGATACAGGGAATATGATACTGTAGATATACTTATATTTATAACCCAACGATGTATGTTTAAAAAATCGCACGAGCTCGAATCGCTTTTAGGGTCTTCATCTTCGGCCAAAGGGGGTCAAGATACTACTGAATCCGTGATTGGTCCTTCAGTGCATCTTGAGGGTAATTTTAATTCTTCCGGCAATATTGTGATCGGGGGTTCGCTTTCCGGCGGGCTTACTACCTCCGGCGACGTACGGGTACTTGAAGGCGCAAAAGTCCAGGCAACGGTATCGGCGACCCATGTATATGTCGCAGGTGAGGTTCGCGGGGATGTGCGGGCGAATGAGCTTCTTGAACTTGGTCCGACTGCGCGACTGTACGGTAATATCGAGGTAAAAGTACTTACGGTTGCTCCGGGCGCGATCTTGCATGGGAAGTGTTCGATGAAACTCAATGGAAAAGTCGTTGAGAAATTGGACCAGCCAACAAAAAGCGTAAAGCAACCGGTTGGAAAAATGAGTGAAGTGATTGAGTAGTTTTTAGGGAAGCGTTCTGTGAACGGTTTGGGACGGTATGCCCGCTCTAAGTTTTTCCGCATCAATGAATCACTATGTCGAGATGGAACGCAGTGTATGCGCAAGGGGGTCACTATAATTGTTGGCTGTCACGCTGCCTCTGGCAGAAGCGGAAAAATTTAGGCGGGTATGTATCTTTATCTTTACGCCCCGTATCTCAAGGACAAAAAGTATGCGCGCGACATTGCGCTGTTTGAGGGGCGGGTTACCGATTTTGGTATAAGCGGGAAGGTCGCGCAGCTCTCTCAGTTTCTCAAATTCCCTGCGGCGATCAAAGAATTTGGCATGAAACGGTTGACTACGCTTGTGGTCGTAGGAAATGACACGCTACTCGAAGAGTCGGTGAATCAGTTTGCGGGATCAAACGTGGTTATTGGATTTGTACCAATGGGCGAGAGTCATTACGGGTCGCTCCTAGGAATTCCTTCCGGACCTTCTGCGGCGGATATATTGGCAGCTCGCCGAATCGCCAAGTACGATCTTGGAAAGGTTGAAAATCGATTTTTTCTCGGGATGCTTCGCTGTCAGGGAAAGGGAATAGAGATTCATACGCCGACCTTCAGCATCTTTCCAAACGGAGAAGCGGCTGTCGAGGTTGGTAATCTTTCGCCGGAGGCGTTGCCTAATGATGGATTTCTCGAGGTTCGGGTTCGGCCGATTGACGGAGCGATGTTTCGCAAAAAAGAAATGGCCCTTTCGCATCTGAAAGTAAGTTCATGTCGATTGAAGGCGCTCAAACCAACGCTTGTAAATTGTGGCGATATATTTACGCTTAAAACTCCGCTCCAGGTTGACATTTCCAAGGAAGCGATTAGAATGATAGTGGGGCGGATGATGAAGCGAGTGAAAAATTGAAAATACAAAGCAAAATGTGCCCAGGTGGAGAAATTGGTAAACTTACCACCTTGAGGTGGTGGCGCCCGCAAGGGCTTGGGGGTTCGAGTCCCCCCCTGGGCATTGAGTGAACAAAGTGAACGAAAGGCACAGAGCGAGCAAATGATTTTGCTCGCGGGAGAGGATCGAATCCTCGTCTGGACACCACGCGCGATTAGCTCAGTTGGTTAGAGCATCGCTTTTACACAGCGAGGGTCGCAGGTTCGAGTCCTGCATCGCGCATTGTGAAAATTGAACTTTTGGTGTATACTTGGTAGTGTAATATACACAAAGGTTCAGTTTTTATGAAAAAAGAGGAAAAACAAATGGCCCGTGGATTACGTGCTCAAGGTTATTCACTCAATGGAATTTGTAAGGAACTCAATGCTGCAAAGGGAAGTGTCAGTGTATGGGTGCGGGATATCAAATTAACACCCGCACAGCAGCAAACTATCTTGCAATCAAGAAGGGGAGCTATTGAGAGGGGTAGATTGACTCGATTGAAGAATGAGAATGCGCGACGGCAAATTATTATCGACACGGCACAAAAGCAAATCAAAAATATATCGTCGAAGGAATTGTGGTTAATCGGGGTGATGCTCTATTGGGCAGAGGGCGGTAAGACTAATCGTGGGTTGGTGAGATTTTCCAACAGCGATCCGGAGATGATTAAGTTAATGATGAAGTTTTTTAGGAAAATTTGTAAAGTCCCCGAGGCAAAATTTAGAGGGTATATTCATATTCATCCGCACCTTGACTATAGAGCCGCAGAGCACTACTGGTCAGGACTCACAGATATTCCTTTGAAACAGTTTTTTAAAACTTACCGTAAAATGAATAAAGCAAGTAAGCAAAAGAGAGATACGCTACCGTTTGGGACAATGGATGTTTACATTTGTAGTACCGAATTATTTTTGAAGATACAGGGTTGGACTAAAGGAATTTATAATGCCTATTGATGTGCGGCGATCGTGCATTGGGGCGCAACGAATCCATATACTGGAACAATAGAAAACAAGAGATGTGTATGTGTTTGCACTGATTTTACGATTCGTGTTATATGAAATACTATCAAGCAGAGGAATTGTTTACTAATATTAAGCGGTCGATATATTGCACCGACCAAACGATAGAGAATAATGGCGGGAAAAAGAAAGCATTTGATAATTTATCTACTGACGATAAACTCAAATTTATTGCACCTCAATTAGAAATTTATCGTGCCGCTGTGCAAAGTAAGAGTCAAATTTTGCCCACCATTGCGACGCTGGCCGCTACTCTTGTTGTTGTGGCAACGTTAAACAATGATTTGGTACCTCTTACGGCTAATGAAACGAAAATAATTTTATCTATTTTTTTGCTGTTTATTCCAACTACACTCCATTATTATATAAAGCAGGCAGAGCATACCGCAATAAATGCTCTAAGTATTATCCAGTCCTATCATGGTGATGATATATTTGAGAAGTTTTTTAAACCAACATTTTTTGCACAGTTAAGTTCGGACTTCCCGATGATAATAGTATATATATTTTATGGTATAGTATTCTGGATTTTATTTAGAATTTTTGGTATATGAAATGCTGTTTCATTCGAGATCGGAGCCGATTCCCTCAGCGCGCATTGAAGTGAAATACACGCTTGACTTGCATACTATACTCTGGTATTGTCAAAGTATGACGCAGCATTGTTTGCAAAACAGCATGATGGAAATGATGGCCCTCAAACACGAAGGCACATTTTCTCATATGTAAAAATTACAACACATTTAAGAGAAAACGGCCTTCGCAAAGAGGGCCGTTTTTGTTAACTATAACCATCGCATTATGAACATCGCGATTATAAACGATTGCCGCGACGCAAATGCCGCCGGCAGACAAACCGCAAGGACTGCCTCACTTCTCGGTGGCCACGTATCTTTTATCGGAGTTGATAATGATCTTCAGGCCGCAGGAAATCTTATTGACATTCTCGACGCGCTTGGAGAACATCCGGGTGTCGTTCTTGTAAATGTTGCTCCGAGAAATGGCAACGCAAAAAAGTGGGAAAACGGGACACCATTTGGTTATTTTTGGTACAAAAAGATTCTTATTCTTTCAAGCATTGATGGCTATACGTTGTCACTTGCTAAGAAATTCAGACTTACTGAATACATCAATGTTCTCGATATTTCAAACACATTAGATCAACTTATCGCTCGTGGAATGATATCGCATGAGCTGAAAAATCGTATTACGAGGACGCAATTTAGAAGTTACGATTTTCTCCCTCGCATAGCCGCATTTCTTGTTCAAGATGAAAACCTGCAAAGCGATCAAATGAAGATATGTAATATACCCGATGTGTTATCAGCGATTTGGTGGATCGACAATTTTGGTAATTGCAAAACAACGCTTTTGCGAGGGGATGTGAACAACGCGGAATATGTTACAACAAAATTCGGCGTGCTGCCCTATTTCCCACGATTAAAAGATGTGTCAAACAATACCGCTGCCATTATTACGGGGAGTTCAGGTATTGGAGAAGAACGTTTTTTGGAGGTAGTTATTCAAGGCAAGAGTGCTGCAAAACATCTTGGAATATCCGTGGGAGATTTGGTGTTGCCGTAATGTTACAGCGTCCCCAGATCTAGCGTTTGGTCAATTGTAATCTGTTCAACAAATTCGTATGCGTGGGAAACGAGAATGACCGCGCCCTCAAAAGAGTCGAGCGCTTTTGCGATAATAGGGATGTGGCGAAAGTTAATGTGGTTGGTCGGTTCGTCCATAATCAAGAGTCCGGGTTTTTGTAAAACGAATCGTGCGTAGCAAAGAAGTCCTTTTTGCCCCTCTGAAAGCGCGCCTACTTTGTTGCGCAGGGTTTCTCCGTTCAGTAAAAAACGCGCGCCGGTTGCATAAATTTCTTGGTTGTCGGGTTTTTCCATCATTTCTTTGAGAGAATCGTACGCGGTTTTGTCGAAATCAAGTCCGGAAAAATCTTGGCGATAATAACCCACCCGTACCCCTTTTGCAATGGTTGCACCTTTTTCCGTGCCGTTTGCCAGTGCTTCAAGGAGTGTGCTCTTGCCAATGCCATTCGGACCTTTTATAAGAAGCATTTCTTTTTTATGAACCTTACGCGCAGGCGCAATTTCCTTCCGCACGACCTTGTGATTTACGACAATACCAACCGAGCTGATTTCAACAACTGCGCCGATCATGTCGGTCTGCGCCGGTATGGTAAATTCGCCGATCGTTTTATCTTCCTGCCGCTCATCAACCATTTCTTCCTCCGCAGTTTCCACTTGATCGCGTAGCTTGCTTGCGAGCTTGCGCATTTTACCTCCTTTGTTCGCGAAAAAGTTTATTTTGTCTTTGCGGTCTTGGATACTCCGTTTAAGCTGAGCGTTTTTTGCGCGCTCGCGTTCGATTTGTGCCTCGATCTCATAGAGTACGGTATAGTAGTCCCCGACGTATTGTTGTACCTTATGGATATGCGAATCAAGATAGAGCACGCCATCGGTAAACGAATTTAAAAAATTCGCATCGTGAGAAATAACGATGCACGTTTTTGGGTAGGCAATTAAAAATGAAGTGAGATGCTCAATGCCTTCGGCGTCTAAATTATTGGTTGGTTCATCAAGCAGTAAGATATCCGGACTTTGAATAAGCGCGAGCGCAAGGAGCAGGCGCGCTTGCTGACCTCCGGAAAATTCTTTTATTTTTTTATCCATTGGCGCGTTTAAATGCACGACTGCCAATACGTCTTTAATGCGCTTTGGGAGATCATAGCTCTTTTTTTCAAATACGTCTCCAAAAAATGTTTCTATGGTTTTTTCCAAATTTTCTCGCTTCATAACTTGGGTGGCAATCGCGATTGTTTTGCCAATGCCGAGATGCACGCTTCCCTCCGTTGGTTTAATCTCTCCGGTAATCAATTTGAAAATTGTGCTTTTGCCCGCGCCGTTTTGTCCCATAATCGTGATCTTCGCATTTTCGCGCGCGGAAAAAGAGGCCTCATTCAAAATGGGTTTATCAATAACGTATTGAAATGATACTTCGTCAAAGCGGACGATCACGTCGCCGTGGTTTGTGGGCATACCCGCCTAAGTTTTTTCGCTGTTACTGAATAAGCGTATGCCACCGAGACATTTTTCCCGGATTGTAGGCGCCTCCTTTTTCACAGTACCTTATGCTCCGAACGCGGAGCAATGCGAAAAAATTTAGGCGGGCATATAGTGGCAGAAGTATATCAGGAAATAGCGGGTGGGTCAATTACTTGCCCTTGTAGGGGCGTGGCACGTGGTGTACAATATTGAACTATGCCCGCGCTAAGTTTTCCCGCATCAATGTGCAGCGTTGCTATACATAGGATAATTTCTATGAAAAATATGAGCATAATCTATAGCCCCCGCTTTTGACAGAAGCGGGAAAATTTAGGCGGGTATGACCTATATTATTGCGATTATCGGAGTTGCTGTGGGCGGACTTATTACCGCGTATTCAGAAAAAATCTATGAGAATTTTGGGCCATCTGATTGGGCCGAGCAGAAGCTTGGATCCGGCGGTTCGCGGCTTTTTTATAAACTGGTCGGTATTGGGATTATTTTTCTCTCGTTTTTTTACATGAGCGGGATACTTCAGTCAATCGGACTTGCAATATTTAGCAAACTTTTCAATTTGAAGTAATAGTGGTATACTATTCCTACAAATTACAAATCCAATTGCAAATATACAAATTTGTATATTCGTACGAACATTTGTAATTAGTAGTGATATGTCTATTCAATTACGAGGAGGTACGGCACTTATTGACCCTGGCGCGCTTTTGGCTCATGCGGGGATTAAACAAGGTGATGTGGTTGTTGAGTTTGGCTGCGGTACGAGCGGGCACTTGGTATTTCCGGCAGCGCATCTTGTCGGACCGACCGGCAACGTATACGCGGTTGATATTTTAAAGTCAGCGCTTGCCGCGATTGAGAGTCGTCGCAAAATGGAGGGCGCGGATAACGTGCAGACGATTTGGGCAGATCTTGAGCGTTCGGGTTCGCTTTCAAAGATCGCCGCATCCTCAGTCGATATCGTAGTCATGCTTCACATCCTGGGCCAAGTTAAAGAGCAACAACATATGCTCGCGGAGACTGCGCGCATTCTGAAACCCGAAGGAGTACTTTTGATTTGCGATTGGGTTCTTACGGCAACTCCTTTGGGTCCGCCCCCGGCGCACCGCCTTGATCCTTTGGTTGCAAAGCAGTACGTCCAAGCAGGAGGATTTACGACGAAAGATGAATTTTCAGTGGGCGCATATCATTGGGGGATAGTATGTAAAAAGAAATAATACATTAAGAAAAAAACAATCAAAATATGAGTCTTGTCAATCTTTTACATCGATCTTATTGGTTCGCGGTTGCCACACCCCCATTTCTGAGAACTTCTTTTATTATCGTGCTTGTAATTATTGGGGCTATATTTGCAACAGGAATTGTGTTGCGAATTATTGCAAATAAAAAGCGCAATAATCCTCCTTTGAAAAATGGATTGATCCGCCTGAGTCGTCCACTTTTCTTTCTCGCGATTGCGCTGTTTATATTGGTGTGGTTTCGACAGCTTGGGGCAGTTATTCTTTCAGCGCGCGCATGGCTTGCGCTCATCGTAATTATTGCCGGACTATGGTTTGGGTTTGCGCTGCGCGCGGTTCTTCGATCATACAAAGTCGAGTACGCGCGGTTGCAGGAGAAGTGGAAATATCAGGAATATCTTCCTAAAAAGAGGAAATAGCGTATGTCGCTTAAGTCAAAAATTGAGTCATTGCTTTTTGTCGCGGGGAAGCCGCTGACAGTAAAAAAAATTGCAGAACTCGTTTCCGGTAAGGAGCAGGAAGTAGGGGATGCGCTTAAAGAGCTCCAGGGTGAATATCAGGGCGCGCAAAAAGGTATTCAATTTCTTTCAACCGGAAAAGAATGGCAAATGGGAACCTCCGGAGAGAATGCGGAGGTAGTGTCCGGATTTGTAAAAGAAGAATTTGCGGGCGAGCTTACGCGACCTCAACTTGAGACGCTTACGGTTATTGCGTACCGTGGTCCTATTTCAAAAACCGAACTTGAGCTTATCCGCGGGGTGCACTGCGGTCTTATTTTAAGAAATCTTTTAATTCGGGGTCTTATTGACGAAGAATATCATGCCGTCCGCAAAGAAACTCATTATAGGGTGAGTATTGATTTTTTGCGCCATTTGGGAATCGGCGATCTTTCGCAACTCCCGGAGTATGCAATCCTGCATGGTCACGAGGTAATGCAGACACTTCTTGCGCAACAGCAAGCGCAGGCGGAGAACAAACCCTAATTTTCAAAACCATGCTTTTGCAACTGGTTTCTCTTTTTACCGCAATTACGCAAGTACTTTTTGTACATCCGCCTGTTGTCAGTTCTCAATCTACTGTTAACGCTTCACGATTTGCAGACGCGCCGCCGCTTTCTGCGACGAGCGCATTTTTAATTGATACCACGACGGGAACAATTGTGCACGGAAAAAATGCCGATGTGGAAGTTCCGATTGCGAGTATTACAAAACTCATGGCGGCTTTGGTGATTCTTGACCAGCATCCCCGTCTTGATGGGCAGATTACCTTTGAAGAGAGAGATATGCGTAGAGGAGACATTACCCAGCTTATTGTTCAGGATGTTGTTACATTTCACGATGCATGGAAGCTCATGCTTGTCGGGTCGTCAAATGATGCAACCGCGCTTTTGGCAAGGACCGTTTCCGGCAGCGAGAAAAAATTTGTCGTGCAAATGAACGCGAAGGCAAAGCAGCTTGGTCTTACGCATACTCGTTTTACCGATCCTACCGGACTTGATCCGGGGAACGTTTCCACCGCACGAGAAGTTGCGGCTTTCGCGCGACGCGCGCTTGCGGAGCGGGAAATCCAAGAAACGGTTGTTATTCCACGATTCAGTTTTGCGCCAAAAGGAAAGCCCGCTCGTATAGTGTATTCGACTGATCAACTTTTGCATTGGTTTGATCCGGGTCGAGCGCGATCGTTTGGGGGTAAGACCGGACACATTGAGGAGAGCGGATATAATTTGGTATTTGCAATGGGTACCGACCAACACGAGCTTGTCGGGGTGGTACTTGGAAGTGAAAGCAATGATGCGCGTTTCTCCGAGATGGGTAAACTATTGTCCTGGGGGTTTAAGGTGGCGTCGGTTGCCCCGTAGCGGCAGCCCACGCAAAAACGTAGAGGACGGCACGGAAGTATGTGCTCGCAGCTGCAAGGGTCCTCTTCCGCCCCATCGCAATGGGCGTCATACCTCATGAGGGAGCCCATTGTGATGGAAGGCTGCAGACGCTCCCAATGCTGCTCACCCACACTGTCCGTGCCATTCTATTACCAGAATTTGTCGTGGATTATCCGCTCCATGGCAACCTCCTTGTTGGGAGGAAAAAAGATACTAACGTAGCTCTAGAAGTACAATTTCAGGAGGGTTGAATAAACGTGCGCGAGGGCCGGATTCTGAGATGCCGGAGGTGATAAAGAGGCGTGGATATTTCGAGGTGGACAGAATTGTTTTTTGTCCGGTAGGAGGAGCGTGGTCTGTATAGTGAAGTTCAAATAGTCCTTTATCAAATGATTTTGGAAGATCAGAAGGTAGGCGGGCAAGCGAACCAATAAAAGGCAGACGGATTTGGCCGCCATGGGTATTCCCGGCTAAAATGAGATCGATATTTTTTGCTTGTCCCGCCTTGGCGGTGAATTCAGGATCAAGGATAAAATCGGGATTGTGGACAAGAACAACGACTGGTAATTCGGTAATTAGGTAATTGGGTAATTTGTTAAGCGCGGCGGGCATGTCGGTTTTTTTCGAGAGCCAGTCATCGAGTCCGATGAGCAGCAAGGGAGCTCCGTGGAGTTCCAGATGCTGTGTTTCGTTGCGCATTACTTTTACTCCCGCGTCGGTAAGGGCCTTTGCAACAATTCCCGCAAGACCTTCATCAATTTTGAATTGTGGTTTTTGCTTAACTTGATAATCGTGATCTCCGAGTACTGCGTAGACCGGAAATGCAGAACGTAGAACGGAGAACGGAGAAAGATATTTGGCATGCTCCGGTTTATCTACGATCAAATCGCCGGCGATGAGAACAATGTCCGGTTTTTCAGAAATGATGCGTTTTGAAACGCGGCGGATCCAGCCGTCTTGTTTGTACGTTCCTACGTGCACATCAGAGATAAGTGCAACCCTGACCAGTTTTTTTGGTTCAAAATTAGGAAGATCAATTGAGACACGATTGACAGTAATGATGCGCGGTTCGATAAACGAACCCCAAAAAACCAAAGTAGCGCCGCAACATAACAGCACTGCAACAAAAAGAGTAAGACGACTATGTCGCGATTCCCATGTTCCTTGCCGCTTGCGATCGCGCCAGATGTTTATGCAAAGTATGTCAGATGCGACAAGGAATAGAATAATAATGGAGTCGAAGAAAGGATTCATACGTTTGACAATGTTGAGACAGCAGTGTATCATACTATTCACGCATTTGTATAGCGGGGTAGAGCAGCTTGGTAGCTCGCCGGGCCCATAACCCGGAGGTCGCCGGTTCAAATCCGGCCCCCGCAACCAAAAACATCTCGCCATGGCGAGATGTTTTTGTACAAGAGAGATTTTCTAGAAAAGCGGCAGCTGTTGAGAGGGGAGCGTTGCGATGATTTGTTTTACGAGTTTTTGAAGCGCGCGCTCGTCATTCAAGAAGTTAATATGATCGGTGGGAATTTTGAGGATCGGGGCAACAGTCGTGGTCTCCGCCCATTTTTGATACAGGCGGTTCAAGTCTTGAAGATACTGCACGTCAATTTTTTGTTCGTACGTGCGTCCGCGCGTTTCGATTCGCTTTATCAATGTATCCACCGAGGATTGCAGATAAATAATCAGGGAAGGCGGGGGCAAAAGCGAGACAAGCGTATCATAGAGCGTGCGATAGGTTTCCCAGTCGCGCGCACTCATAAAACCTCGTTCAAAAAGATTGCGCGCAAAGATCTCGGCGTTTTCATAGACACTGCGATCTTGAATTACGCCGCACTGGAGTTTGCTCAATTCATGATGTTCGCGCAAACGATGCGCCAAGAAAAAAACTTGTGAATGAAACGCCCAGCGATCCATTTCTTTATAAAAATCCGGCAAGTACGGGTTTTGCGCTGCGGGCTCGATAAAGGCGCGCCACCCAAGCCGCGCGGCGAGGCGTGTGGTGAGCTCCGATTTCCCAACCCCCATATTTCCGGCAATGGCGATAAACAAGCTCATAGTGTGTCAAATTTTCTAGTATAGGGCTTGCGTTTGATGGAGGAGATAACCGCAAGAGCTCGTTCTGCTTTTTCACGTTTGCGTGCGAGAGCAGGAATGTCTTTTGAATAATATAGCCAGTTCAGCAGTTTAATAGATTCTTTTTTCATGAATTTAAGTTGCCATATACTCACACCCTTTCGTCCTTGAGCAGGTGGCGCTTCGTGCACGTCGCCTTTTATACCAAGCAATCTGATGATCGTATTTCGAATCCATTCGGTATGACGTTTACTGGCGGAGATAAAGCGCACAAATAGGCGAGTATATACATATTCGGAATTTTTGAAAGTATTGTAACGATCTTGATAAGTAGTGATAGAACCATCTCCATCAAGATGTCCACGTAAAAAATCGCGAAAAAATTTGTCTGGTACGTCAATCGGTCCTATCGTATAAGTTTTGTTTGGGAAGAGTCCTATTTTGAGAAGCCAGCGATAAAATTGGGCGCCGCCGAATTGGATGCGATAGCATGTTCTCACAGCATACTGTCCGCTTGCCGGCGGTGCGGCTATTTTGTTTGAGAGGTGTAGACATTTTTTAAAAGTCTCTAGTTGGTCTTTATCTGACGATCTCAGAGTAATATGTTGTCCATCGCCCGAAAGATTGCCATCAGTAGCGAGTAATCCAATGGCATAGGCGAGTTCTCCAGACCACTCGAAATCCTTTGGCGGAAGTTTTGATCTTGGCATACAAAATGCCCGGGGAGAGAGTCGAACTCTCACGGCCTTGCGGCCAACGGATTTTGAGTCCGCATTGTCTACCGTTCCAACACCCGGGCTTGTTTTACGTACCATGCGTTATGTGGTACGATTGAATACTATTATCGCATAATAAAGAGTTAACGTCAACTGTTTGTTATAGGGTATGGCACCCGCCTAAGGCGGATGCTCATAGTTCTAGCGAAATTTTTCGCTAGGGCTCTAAATTTCGAGAACTATGGCACATGTCATCGCTATCGTCAACCAAAAAGGCGGGGTTGGCAAGACTACGACTGCGATCAATCTTGGATCCGAGCTTGCGGGAAAAGGTGCCTCGGTCCTTTTGGTTGATTTTGATCCGCAGGGGAACGCGACCGCAGGCCTTGGAGTCAACCGCGCAATTTTAAAAACTAGTGTGTATGACGCGCTCGTGGGTCGGCTTTCCATGTCTTCAGTCATTGTGTCCACGCGCTTGCAGCGCCTTTCGCTTGCCCCGGCCTCTATGGATCTTGCAGGAGCAACGGTTGAACTCGTAAGTGTTGCGGGTCGTGAATATAAATTAAAAGAGGCGATTGATCAGGTGCGCACCTCATACGATTATATTTTGATTGATTGTCCGCCCTCGCTCGGGCTTCTCGTGATCAACGCGCTTGCTGCGGCAGACGCAGTCCTTATTCCCGTGCAAGCTGAATATTTTGCGCTCGAAGGAGTTGGACAACTGGTATCCGTCATTCAACTTGTGCAGCAGGGACTAAATCCGAATCTGCAAATACTTGGAGCGCTTATTACTATGTATTCCGGAACACAGAAACTTTCCAATGAGGTGTTGGGCGAACTGTATCGCTATTTTCCACGCAAGATTTTTCGTGTAGTAATTCCGCGCAATGTAAAAGTTGCCGAAGCCCCGAGTTTCGGAAAAACAATTTTTGAGCATGCACCAGCATCACGGGGCGCAAGGGCCTACGCGCATCTGGCGATGGAAGTGGCAAGGATGGCAGGAGGATAGCATTGTAAAATCACAGATGACGAATAACAGAGATATGAAGCTCCAAACCACAAATAACAAATTACAAATAAATCAAAAATCTCAAATTCCAAACTTTGTAATTTGGTGCTTGTAATTTGGAACTTTCAACTATGGATACTTTTGGAAAAGGTCTTGGATCTCTTATTCCCGGCGGTGCATCGCAACCGCCGCGCTCTTCGGTACCACCTGCGCTTCCGCTCCATGATATAGATGAAGGCGATGTTATGAGAGTTCTTCAAGTTTCTCCTGATGCTGTTGATCCGAACCCGCGTCAGCCGCGTACTACGTTTGATCCGGGGAAAATACAAGAGCTTATGGATTCAATTGTAAGGCATGGAATTCTCGAGCCCCTTCTTGTTACCCAAAAGCCCGACGGACGGTTTGAGCTTATTGCGGGCGAGCGGCGTCTGCGGTCTGCAAAAAATCTTGGGCTCAAAACCGTGCCGGTACTTGTCCGTCATGCGGACGATCTTGAAAAACTCGAACTTTCGCTTATTGAAAATCTTCAGCGGCATGATCTAAATGCAATTGAGGAAGCAGAGGGGTATCGCGAGCTTATCGAAGCGTTTGGACTTACCCAAGAAGAGGCCGCAAAAAAAATCGGAAAGAGCAGAGAGACGATTTCAAACATGTTGCGCTTGCTTGAACTTCCGGGAACGATGCAGAAAGAGATTGCATCGGGAAAGTTGACTATTGCGCATGCCCGTTTGCTTCTTTCGATTGATAATCCAAAAGTGCGCGAAGAAATGTTCCGAGCAATTATTGAAAAAGGGTTGACTGTGCGCGCTGCACAAGAAATGGCAACGCCCAAAACGCGCAAAAAGATTTCCGGCAGCAAAGACTCGTCGGTTTTGGCTGATGAAGCGCGTCTGCGAGAAGCGCTTAATACCAAGGTGCAGATTGAAAAGCGCGGCAAAGCAGGTAAAATTAGCATCCATTTTTATTCAGATGAAGATTACGGGGAGTTGATTGGAAAAATGGGAGGTGTTTCATAGGAGAAGATTTGTATGCGTCAGGTTATTGCATTAGACGTCGGTGGCAGCTCAATTAAAAGCGCACTGGTGTCCAAAGACGGGAAAATCGTCCATGAGCTGCAAACTTCACTTGGAGCGCAAAAAACTCCGCAGGGTGTAGTTGATCTTTTGGCGCGCGTAATTGCGGAGCATCGCAGAGCGGCGCGAAATGTAATTGGAGTGGGAATCGGCTGTCCCGGGCCGCTTGATCCTAAGCGCGGTATTATTCTTTTTACCCCAAACCTTCCGTTTAAAAAACCGTTTCCACTTGCTGCAACTTTAAAAAAACGCGCGTATCTTCCGATCGTGCTTCAAAATGATGCCAATGTTGCCGTGCTTGGAGAAGGATGGTTGGGAGCAGGACGCGGTGCGTCTGTCGTTGTCATGCTTACGCTTGGAACCGGGATAGGCGGGGGAGTGCTTATTGATGGGAAAATTTTTGATGGCTCGAGCGGGCAAGGGACGGAGTTGGGACACATGCCATTGTATGGCATGGAGAAAAAGTGTGGCGCAGGGCACCCAGGATGTTTTGAAGCATACGCAAATAGTAGCGCGATCACTGAGCATGGGAAAAAATTATTTGGCGCCTCGCGCGTAAAAGAGCCGCTTGATCTGTATCGCCTGGCAGCGCGTGGCGATCAAAAAGCGCGGAAGTATTTTGAAGAGTACGGTCGCATGCTTGCGGTCCCGGTTTCGTATCTTATAAACGTATTTAACCCGGAGGTGGTAATTTTTGGAGGGGCAATCAGCGGCGCATGGAAGTTTTTCGCGCCTACGCTTAAAAAAGAGGTCTACCGGTGGGCATTTCGTTCAATTGCGCATCAAGCCAAGCTTAAAAAAGCAACGCTTGGCAACCGCGCCGGAGTCTTTGGCGCGGCAAAATTGGGGTTTGATGCATTTGGGCACGTGAAATAAGTCCGGAGTTGACATAGTTTTCACAGTGTGGTAGAGTATGTTTAGTACAGTTACAGCAAGCAATACTCAACCGTAGATGGAGAAAGTAAAGAATTCCTCACTATAAGAAGCGAGCCGGGGATGGTGTAAGCCCGGTAGAAAGAGAATTCTTGAAACGCGCTCCTGAGGTTGCGGACCGAACTTCCAAAGTGGAACGTAGGATCCGGCGGATAGCTCCCGAAGTCAAAAAGAGCTTAATGAGTGCTTCAAAGTTGGCGTATCCAACTTGGAGAATCAGGGTGGTACCACGAAGAGAACCTTCGTCCCTGTTTGGCATAATGTTTGCCAAGCGGAGACGATGGTTTTTTGTTTATGTATATGACAAAAATTATCACATCAACACAATTGCGTCGTCGCCGGAATCTTTTTTTGAGCATTCCGGAGTTTTGGTTTGCGTAGCCATACCACAGCATGGCAGAGCGAAAAACAAACCCCCGGAATGCTCTCCGGGGATTTTCAACTGTTCCTTTCAGGAAGAAGAAAGAGGGACGACATTATGGACATGCATTTTGTGCTCGCTCCGACGGATCCGGGCACTATCTGGGACATGCTCGAGCGTGTGTTGCAACTAGAGCCCCACATCATGGGTTCGCGCATCACCTCGGTCAAACTTCATGACCTTTACGAACAAGGTCTCGCGGTGGTCGGGCTTCTGGGCGACCGGCCGGTCGGTTTCATCGCGGCTTGGCCTGTCGAGACCGGGTTTGTCGAGGTGGGATCCGCGTGGATTCACCCTGAGCATCGCGGCAAAGGATGGGGCACGCAGCTCGTCCAAGAAATGGCGAACCTCATGACGCGGCGAACGGAACGGGCATTTGCCGTTTCCGACAATGCGGTGTTCGTCGCTGCAGCTCGCAAGGTTCGGCTCCCGCTCCACAATGAGTGGGACGATCCCATACCGTATAGTCTCACCTGCGGTCCTTGTGAGAAGCGGCCAGGGAAAGAGGCCAAGTGCGCCTGTCCTATTCGCAACACGGCCTGTCGGCTGGTCCTCTTTCCAACTCCCTGAGGCAGGGGGAGGCGCGACGTAACTGTCCGCTTTCCCCTGCAACCTTTATTCATAAATCTTACCTATGCAGTATCAGAAAATTTCGTATCCAATTCAACAACTAACTACTGGCGAAACGCTTTCGGTGCATGTCTATACGTTTGTCGGTTCATTACCGGGTCCGGTTGTGTATCTCCAAGGCAATTTGCATGGGCCGGAATTATTCGGCACCGCGCTCCTTGGAAAACTGATTGAGCATCTTGAACAACTCGATGATATTTCAGGGACGGTCATTATCGTGCCGTGCGCAAATCCTGTCGGCGTTCAAACCCTTGGATATAACGGACATGTCGGACGATGGAATTCCAGTAGCGGTATTAATTGGAATCGGATATTTACCGTAAACATAACGTGGAACACTGCGCAGGAGCAGTTGAAATATTATAGAACGCAATTGGAACACGAACACATTTCCATCGAAGAACGTTTGGCAGCAACCCTAAGGATGCTGAGCACTTCTGCCACGCATGTGATTGATATTCATACTACTGGCGCCGCAAGTATTCCGCACCTTTTTACCTATGCTCGATCGCTTACTATATTTTCATGCTTGGAAACATCACTTGCGATTCTCTTGTCGCGCAAGGAAGTGGTTGGCGCATTTGACGAGTCACATGTAACTCCGTGGAGCTCTAATTTCTTGGAGGAGAAGTTGCCACATGTGTGCACATGGGAAGTGCATTGTCATAATGATATCAACGATGCTGTGCTTGAGATACGTTTGGAACAATTGAAGCATTGTTTGAACATGCTTTGGAAGCATAAAGATCATATCCACGATGCTCAACTCACCATGCCGATCGCAGCCACAAAAGAACTTGGAGCGCCTGTTGCAGGTTATTACACATGGCTTGTCAATGTAGGTGCCGTCGTACGCAAAGGAGATATATATGCGTCGATATATCAACCGTGGCAGCAAAAAACGGTACACGCCATTGCATCAGAAGACATGATGATTATTGGGAAGTACGGACTTGGTGCAGTGGGCAGCGGGGAGCGGATTGCGTTTGTGGGTGTGCTCTTATGGTTCGATACTTTTTGTAGCATTTTCATTTCGGCGGTAATAAAAAACCATTGTGAATAACCACCCTTGACAAAATACGGGGTTTCGGGTATAGTAATAATAGATATGAATAACAGCCGCAATTACATTACAATGCCCGCATTCAAGGGGATGGCCAACATCTTCCCCATGATTTTTGTCTTTATTTTTGATCATCGCGGCGCGTTGCATGTATAAGTGAATAAATTTGCTTGACTACATAACCGCCTCGATGATAAATCGAGGCGGTTTTAGTTTTTGAACCATGATCTCTGTTCCGATGCCGTGCCTTACAAAGCCGGTAACGGAATAGGGTACCTTAGTTCAAACCCGAATTCAGAGGTGACTGATGACTGTGTCCGCTGCTGCGATGAGAGATGATTCGGAAGTGGAACTGTCGAGACTGCTTGGCGACTTGTCCAAACTCGCCGACCAGCGCTTTGGGGCCCACAAGCTGGGGAAGCGCCGTCTCGGGATCGACCCGAAGGCGACGTCCAGGGCGATCCTGGGGCTGCGCGATCTCGTGACTCCCTCCGTGCCCCCGCGGCACCAGAAGGCGTTCGAAGCGATCGCCCGTCGTTTCCGGGAAATCGGTTTCTCGTGGGAACAGACCACGAGCAGTCGGATGGTCGACAAGAAGGATGCGCACGGGGTGAGGACCGGGGGAAAGGTTGAAGTGGAGTCCACGCAGATTCGCTTCAGGAACTACCCCCTGCTCCGCGGGGAATTCCCCACGCTTGCGGAACTCCTCGAGTTGGATCCGAGCGTGTTTGACCAGTTCGCCCCCAGGATCCAGAGGCACATCCAGCCGCTCATCAACATGGGTCCGGCGGGGCGTGCCTTCGCTGACACCCTGGTCCGGTTGCCGATCTCCTTGGCACCCGTGGAAGTCATGGAGGCGGTCAAGATCTGGCTCGGTCGTGCCATCGCGGGAGAGCCGTCCACGATCTTCTCCCCGGTGTGTCCGGATTACGAAGTCGGTCCGGACGGACGCTACACCTTCAACACCTTGCGCGACGGCGTCGGTCTCGTCGCCAAGCGCGTGCAGATGGCGCTCCCGGCCCTCTGGAGCTTCTGCAAGACCCACAACCTCCCGGTCAAGTTCGTGGTCGCGATGGGTGACTCGGAAGCCGAGAACCCGGCCAACTGCGCCCGCGTCGGGTTGACGCATGACGAGTTCGTCGCGCGTCTCCGGGGAAGCCAGCAGGCCTTCCGCGACAGCACCGATTCCGGGATCCCGCTCGAGGTTCCCATGGTGACCGAGACGGGTTCCTGGCACGAGACGATCGCCAGGGCTCGGGCGGCCGCTGCGGAAGGATTTCTCACCGGCGCTCTCACGCTCGAGACGGGAGACTTCGAGGCGATCTGCGATGCCCGGGCGAGTCTGTACCAGCGCTGGTACGGCGGTGAGGTGGATGTGCCGACCCTTCTCCGCGCCCAGGCGCCGGAGTACATGGCCATGGGCACGATGGCCTCGGATCGCTACCCCAACACCCTGATCTTGGGCGGAGATGCGCCGGCGATGGCGCCCTTCTTCCAGGGCCTCGGGACGCGGGTTCGCCCCGTGCTCTATCTGCGGGGGATCCGCTACTAGAGAACGCCCTTTCACGAGCAGCTTCCGTCATCGTCGTGCGATGGCGATGACGGAAGCTCTCTTTTTTTAAAGAAGAATTTGGTGTATAAGATCGGA